>SDBT01002850.1_pt1 | contig 30223 bp, 29 predicted proteins | sample 2277101 | NCBI WGS metagenome assembly SDBT01 (sample SAMN10404973, study PRJNA504765) | marine sediment metagenome | isolation source: marine sediment core GS10_PC15, 103 cmbsf | place: Arctic Ocean: Southern Knipovich Ridge | collected 2010
AGAGATTACTTGTGCCAAAAATAGAAAACCTGAAATTTACCGATCAATATAATTTCAACCAGGATAAGTATTTAGCAAATCAATAATTCGAGAAAACTACGTTTTCAACTTGCGGAAAATGAGTTACTAAAATTATTAAAGATTTAATTGAAATAATAATTATAACAGATGCCTTACAGATAGGCGCTCCTTCCATCCATCGCGCTGAGATTTCACTACGAGGCAAAAAGGAATAGATGGGAAACAACTCTAATATTTAAACAGAGTTCGATGATCTTGCCCATGGGTATCTAAAGAATTAAATTCCTTTTTTTGTAAGCTACCAAATCAATAGAATTATCTATACACGGTAATCGACAGCGAACAGATAGAATATACAATGAATATTATCGACAAATATGTGAGGTCAAAATGAAGACAGTTATTCTTTGCGGTGGAATGGGCACACGTATACGCGGCGTAAATGAAAATATGCCAAAACCCATGTTACCAATAGGGAGGCAGCCGATACTCTGGCATATCATGAAGATTTACAGCGCCGCCGGATTCAATGAATTCATTCTTTGCTTGGGCTACAAGGGGCAGGTCATCAAGGAGTTTTTCCTGAATTACTATACTATGGTAAATGATATTACCTTAGACCTGTCTACCCCTAATGTAATCGAATATCACGAGGGAGACGGCCGTGAGAACTGGAAGGTTACCCTTGCCGATACCGGCGTTGACGCTATGACAGGGGCGAGGGTTGCACGGATAAAGAAATATCTGGATAATGATGAGAATTTTATGCTGACTTATGGTGATGCTCTTGCCGATATCGACATAAAGGCATTGGTGGATTTCCATAAATCCCACAGGAAACTGGTAACCGTAACCGGCGTGCATCCCGCGAGCCGCTTTGGCGAAATGCAGCTTTCTGAAGACGGGTGTGTTAGGGCATTTGCGGAAAAGCCCCAGGTTTCTGAAGGCCGCATCAACGGTGGATTCTTTGTAATACACAGCGAATTTATCGATCGTTACCTGAGCGAAGAACCTGATCTGATTCTTGAACAGTCTCCCCTTTCACAATGCGCAAAAGACGGTGAGCTGGTATCCTTTAATCATGACGACTACTGGCAGCCCATGGACACGTATCGCGAATATCAGATCCTTAATAAGCTATGGGCGGAAGGTCTAGCAAAGTGGAAAAGGTAGAAGTTAGCTCATGGCTGATGGGATAGCCCAATTTTAAAAAGTTGGAAACATTACATCTCGCAAAAGGAATAATTAATGAAAAACAAAATAATCCAAGAAGATTTACAGTACATTCACAATAATTATGGCTCCAAAAAGTTTTTTTCCAATTCTACCATATTGATTACAGGATGTGCAGGCTTTTTAGGATATTATTTTATGCAATATTTTGCTCGATATGCCGCTGAGATAGGGATTAAGAAAATTATTGCGCTTGATAATTTCAAATTGTTCAGAGCGCAATGGCTTGAGAATTTAGCAAAAGAAAGCGAGATTATTGATCTGCATACTTTTGACATTATTTCAGGTGATATAAATTCCATTAGAGATGCTGAGCAAGCGGATATTATTATTCACATGGCTTCTATAGCCTCTCCCACTTTTTACCGCAAATATCCAATTGATACCCTTGATGCTAATGTTTGGGGGCTTAGAAAATTATTAGACTATTATAAGGAAAGGACATTAAAAGGATTCTTGTTTTTTTCCAGTAGTGAAATTTATGGAGATCCTTTTCCTGAATTTATCCCAACAGGTGAGGAATATTTTGGTAATGTTGCTACAATTGGACCTCGTGCCTGCTATGATGAGGCAAAACGTTTTGGCGAAACACTTTGTTACCTTTATGCCAATCGTTATAATCTCCCTATAACTATTGTCAGGCCATTCAATAACTACGGGCCTGGATTAAGGCTTGATGACAAACGGCTTCCAGCCGATTTTGCCAAAGCTGTTTTTAAAAATAGGGATATCGATATATTTTCGGACGGCAAGCCTACGAGAACTTTTTGCTATGTTTCAGATGCTATCTTAGGTTATTTGAAAACGTTAACCTATAACAAATTTGACTACTTTAACATTGGTATAGATAAACCTGAAATCTCAATTCGTGAAATTGCAGAAGTTTATGTAGAGATCGCCAGAGAGTTGTTTGGATATACCGGAAATATTAAATTTAAAAACCCTGACGACAAAGAGTATCTCACCAATAATCCTTCGAGAAGATGTCCCAAGATTGACAAAGCCAGGAATATCCTCAATTACAATCCGATTATCTTGCCGCAGGAAGGTATAAAGAGATTTTTGAAATTTATCAAAATTAATCGAGGTGCTTTATGATTACTGTTGTAGGATTAGGGTTTGTTGGACTGACTACCGCTTTGGGATTTAGTCAGAAGAATTTTAAGGTTTACGGTTATGATGTTGACCAGTACAAGATTTCTTCAATTAAGAAATGCCGTATTCCGTTTTATGAACCGCATTTAGAAAAGGCATGTAAAACCTATCTTGGGAACAATTTTATCATAGCTAATTCGTTGCAAGAAGCTGTGAGTAAAAGCAAAGTTATTTTTTATTGCGTAGGAACCCCAAGCGGGGAAGACGGAAGCGCCGATTTGACTTATCTTTACAACGCAATTGAAGAGACTCTTAAGGGTTTAAATAAAAACGACTACAAGGTGCTTGTGATCAAGTCGACCATCCCGCCCTCTACTACACAAGAAAATATTAAACCATTTATTGAAAAGCTTGGTTTTACTGTTGGAAAAGATATTGGATTAGCTAATAATCCCGAATTCTTGCGCGAGGGTTGTGCATGGGATGATTTTATTCACCCTGATCGTATCGTGATAGGTGTGGAAGACAAAAACGAAAAAACCATTGAAATTCTTAACCGCTGTTATAAACCATTTGCCGCTCCAATACATAAGGTGTCGTTAAATACAGGAGAATTCATTAAATATCTTTCAAACACCCTGCTTTCTTCGCTCATCAGCTATTCCAACGAGATGTCTATGGTGGCTAATAGCATAGGTGGGATTGATATCCCAAAAGCCTTTAAAATTCTGCATGAGGATAAACGTTGGTTTGGTCAGCCTGCTAAAATGACAAGTTATGTTTATCCAGGTTGTGGCTTTGGCGGTTATTGTCTTCCAAAGGATACTATGGCTATTCGCAGTATTTCCGAAACCAAGGGGTTTTCTCCGAAAATTCTTCAAAGCGTTATTGAAACAAATTCATTGATTAAAAATTTCTTAGTTGATCGCCTAACCAGAGAAATTAAACCGGATCAGGCAATTGGAATATTGGGGTTATCATTTAAACCGGATTCAGATGATATTCGTGAAACTCCAGCTAAAGATATTATCGAAAAATTGTTGGAAAGAGGGTATTCTAATCTTTATGCATATGATCCTATGGCTATCGAAGTTTTCAAAAAAACATACAATATTGATATTCATTACCTGAATAATCTTGGAGATATTGTACAAAGAGCAGATGTTTTTGTGCTATTGACTGCCTGGAAGGAATTTAAAGAAAAACAGGATTTGCTGAAACAAAAACCGCTATACGATTTCAGATATTTTCTTTAAGCAAAAATGGAGGAATGAATGTTAGCTGTTAAAGCCTATTATGAGGATGGAAGGATAGTTCTTATTGAACCTGTTCCACCAAACATAAAGAAAGCAAAGTTAATAATAATTATAGATTCGGAAGAAGATTCACCTAAGAATTATATACCAATGGATGGTTACAGGATAAGTACACCGGATAGTGGAGAAGATTTTCAAATGTTAGGGTTGTACAATTTTTTTGATACCGAGGATGATGCAACTATAGACTGGGAGGTGTATTTTGGACTCAAATAGCAGTGTTGGTGAAATCGTTTTATTATCTTTTCCATATACAAACTACAAAAAGTCAAAAGTACGCCCTGGGTTAATTATATCAGATAAAAACATAGGCACTTTTGGTGAAAGTTGTATTGTCGCTTATATTACCTCTGAAATTGATAACTACGCTTTTAGCGAGTTTGCGGTTAGTTTTGACAATGAGGATATGGAAAGTGGTTTTATGAAAGCTCAAAGCGTTATCCGAGTTGATAAATCAATTCCTGTACATGAAAAACAAATTGCAAGAAGAAATGTCGGTAAATTAAAAAGGGAAAAATTGCAAGAAGTATTGAAAACATGGACAGATTTGGTTGTCAAAAATTTTTATCAAGCCATACATCTGCCTGAACAACATTCCAAGTTTATTCCAGGAAAGTCTCGTATCAATTATTCCGGAAGGGTATATGACTCCTCTGAAATGACAAACCTTATTGATTCCGCATTGGAATTTTATCTTACTGCTGGAAGGTATGACCGCCAATTCTGTGAAAAATTGTCAGCTTATCTAAACACCACGGATATGCCTGATATCAAATCCATTACAGTAAATTCAGGCTCTTCAGCCAATCTTCTAGCGATAGCTTCGTTAACCTCACCCAAATTGGGGGATTTGAAACTTTCTGAAGGAGATGAAGTCATAACCGTTGCGGCAGGATTTCCAACGAGCATTGCTCCCATTGTACAGAATAAGATTGTTCCGGTTTTTGTGGATATAGAATTAGGAAGTTATAACATTGACGCGGAACAAATCGAAGAAGCTATAACCAAAAGGACAAAGGCCATATTTTTGGCGCATACCCTTGGAATACCTTTTAATCTGGACAAAGTCCTGGAACTGGCGGAAAAATACAGGCTCTGGGTGATAGAAGACAATTGTGACTCTCTGGGTGCCGAATACACCTTGCGAAGAGATTATAATCTGATCAGGGATAAAAAAGTATCCGGTAGAGAGAAAACTGGTACTATAGGCCACATCGGGACATCAAGCTTTTATCCTGCCCATCAGATAACTATGGGAGAGGGAGGCGCAGTTTACACTTCAGATATCGATTTGTATCGTATAGCTAAATCGTTACGCGACTGGGGTCGTGATTGCTGGTGCGAACCTGGATGCGATAATACCTGCGGAAGGCGCTTTGAGCAGCAGCTCGGCAAGCTTCCTCCTGGTTATGATCATAAATATACCTATTCACATATTGGTTATAATCTTAAAATAACGGACATGCAGGCAGCCATCGGCTCTGCTCAAATGGATAAGATTTCGGCTTTTGCTGAACAACGATTGAAAAACTGGAAGTGCTTAGAAAAGGATTTAAAGGATGTAGAGGATGTATTCATCCTGCCGGTATATCCAAAAGACTCCATTCCATCTCCTTTTGGTTTTGCCCTCACGGTTCGTAATAATGCAAAGTTTACAAGAGAGGATATCACTTCTTTTTTAGAGAAAAACAACATCCAGACAAGGACTGTTTTTGCCGGGAACATGCTCCGTCAGCCGGCTTTTGCCGATGCTGAGATCAAACTTCGTATCGGAAATTCATCTCTTCTAATTTCTAAAAATCTTACTGATGAACAATATAGTCGTTTGCCTAATACGGAAATTACTATGTCTCGGACATTTTGGATTGGAGTGTATCCGGGGATGAAGGAAGGTATGGTCGATTTTATGATTGATAAAATAAGGGAATTTGTGACGAGATGAAAATTCTTCTTACCGGCGCAACCGGTTTCCTCGGCAGCAACCTGATTCCTGCTTTCCTCGAAGGCGGGCATGAGGTTGTCACTCTCAAGCGCAGCTTTTCTGATACAAGGCGCATAAAGGACTACCTTGATAAAGTCCAAAGCTTTGATATTGATCTTGTTCCGCTAGAAAGACCATTTGAGGAATGCGGGCAGTTTGATTGTGTAGTTCACACCGCAACAAATTATGGCAGACAGGGAGAAACCGCGACCGAAGTGTCTGAGGCCAATCTTGCTTTCCCTTTGCGCCTGCTTAATACAGCGACTTTTTTTAATACAGCGACTTTTTTTAATACAGCGACTATATTATACGCCTATCTGAACTACTATGCCTTAAGCAAACGTCAGTTTGAGGATTGGGGCAGGGTATTTGCGAATCAGGGTAAGATTCAATTTGTAAATATCAAACTGGAACATATGTACGGCCCCAGAGACGATCCATCAAAGTTTACAACCTGGATCGTGCAGAGTTGTTTTAAGAATATCAAGAAGATAGAATTAACTCCCGGAGAGCAGAAAAGGGATTTTATTTATATTGATGATGTGGTCGATGCCTATAAGCTCTTGCTGAAAAAGAGCAGGCAATTAGACATTGGTTTTCAAGAGTTTGATCTTGGAAGCGGCAAAGCTGTTAGCGTTCGGGAATTTGTAGAAACGGTCAGGAGGTTGACCGGAGCAGACACAAATTTTGTTTTTGGGGCTAAATCATATCGAAAACATGAGCCAATGCATTCCGAAGCGGATATTTCAAAGTTAGGGGAGATTGGGTGGAAACCGAAATATGATTTGATTAAGGGGCTGGAGAAAATGATTGAAGGGGAAGTAAGGGAAATCAAATGAAATATCTAATTACTGGAGGATGTGGATTTCTGGGAAGCAATTTGGCTTTCGAGGTCTTAAAGCGTGGTGAAGAATTGGCTATTTTTGATAATCTATCTCGGAATGGGGGTACTGAAAACTTAGCTTGGCTTTGCGGAATTGGCAGTTTTAGGTTTGTCCATGGCGATATCCGCGATTCATTTACCATTGAAAAAAATATTACAGATTTCAAACCGGACGTAATTTTTCACCTTGCCGGCCAGGTGGCTATGACCAAATCCATCGCCAATCCCAGGCTTGATTTTGAAGTGAATGCGTTGGGGTCTATTAATGTGCTGGAAGCGGTTCGCAAACATACGCCGGAATGCATTGTGATCTATTCATCCACAAATAAGGTCTATGGCGATCTGGAATGGGTAAGGTATGAAGAAACAGAAACACGATATGTTGCACCTGATTATCCAGACGGCTTTGATGAATCCATTCCATTGGATTTCCATTCGCCTTATGGATGTTCAAAAGGTGCAGCCGACCAATATATGATTGATTATGCCCGTATGTTCGATCTGCGAACAGTTGTTTTTCGCCATTCCTCTATGTACGGCGGAAGGCAGTTTGCAACTTATGATCAGGGCTGGATCGGGTGGTTTTGTCAAAAGGCTTTGGAGACAAAAAAAGGGATATTAAAAAATCCTTTTACTATTTCAGGCAATGGTAAGCAGGTGAGAGATGTACTGCATGCCGAGGATATGAAAGACTTATACTTTGTAGCAGTTGATCGTATAGGGGAGGCTAAGGGACAGGCATTCAACATTGGTGGAGGGCACAACAATAGTTTATCGTTATTAGAATTATTTGACTATTTCAACCACACGTTGAGCATCAAATTAGAGTACACTTTGTTGCCGTTTAGGGGTAGTGATCAAAAGTTTTTTATTGCTGATATTTCAAGAACCAAGGCTTGCCTAGGTTGGCAACCTAAGATGCATTACAATATCGGCCTTTCTAATATGCTAAAGTGGCTCACTAATAAATGAAGAACATTACAGCCATTTCCAATTTTGGGATTTACCGCTCCGATTGGCAATATTGAAAAAAGGAAATATAAATGTATCTGCATGTTGATAGAAAGATTTGGATCATCATTCCTGTTTTTAATAGACGAGAACCAATACAAACTCTTTTAAAATGTTTAAAAGAACAAACTTACCAAAACTATCAAGTCATAGCAGTAGATCATGGCATTACCCCAGTTTTTGACGAACATGATTTAAGCATAACGAGTCATCACAATTTTGTTGTTATAAATGAACATGATAAAAATCGGCATCTCACTCGTATACGCGACATACCCACAAGTTTCCATTGGAGTGGCGCTATTAATCTTGGGATTAAATACATAAAAGAATATAATCTTGCTACTCAGCAGGATTTTATCATGTTTAATAATGATGATACAACTATCAGACATGATTATTTATATGAGATGGTTAAAGTAGCAACAGGCAGAGAGAGAGTTGTTATTGGTTCTGTATGTGTTGACATAGATAATAATAAAATACTTTATGCCAATCTTCCATTGGATCGATTGCGCGCCAAATTTTGCTATCCCTATTATGGCAAATTCGTTAAAGACATTACAACTGATTTATTGTACAGCGATGCGCTTAAAGGTCGTAATGCCATGTTTCCAGCAAATATTTTCGATGAAATAGGCATGCCGCAAGAAGTAAAATTACCTCAAAATAGATCTGACCATGAGATATCATACCGGGCAAGAAAATATGGCTATCAAATTTTGGTTACAACAAAAGCAGTTATTTATACACGACTCGATACACAGGTAAACATAGAGAAAGGGAATATTCTTCGATCTATTAAAGATGTTCTTTTTGGTAAGAAATCTCATTCGAATATTCTGGAGTTATTTTCGTTTTCTTATTTGTGCTTTAGCCCTTTGTATGGTACGTATTTCTATTTGGTTAACCTGCTAAGAACAGTGGCATATGTTCTACTGAAACCTGTCAAGTTAATAATGAAGTGATGTGTAAGCTTTACAATATGGTAAAAAGTTGGTCACAATTCCGTTTTAATCTAAGTTCCGGCATTTTACTCGCTATAATTTCGAGTATAATTTCTATATTTTTAGCTCGCTTTATTATAATCGAGATAGGAACAGAGTTGTATGGCCTCTGGGCATTAATAGGAACTGTGATGCTGGTAGGGAACATAGGCGACCAGGGACTTGGCGATGCTGTTGTAAGATATATAGCAATGGCTCATGCAAAGGATAATAGGGAATTGATGCAATCTTATTTCTCATCTGGCATGGCTATTGTTTTAGTTGCGGGAATTATAATAATTCTGATTTTATTATTTTTTAGCAAGTTAATCGTAGCTCTTATAAAGATACCAGAAAATCTGAGTGCTACTGCAAGTTTGTTATTTGCAGGAATGGGTTTTTTGTTGCTGCTTTTTCTGATTATAGTGATTATTAACGCAGCTCTTTCTGGTTTTGGAAGAATTGATTCGGCAAATTACAATAGAACCATGGGGAGATGTGTTCAATTTATCGGCACGTTGATTTTATTAAAGCTGAAATATGGAATATGGGCGGTTTTCTGGGGGCAGGCTATGTTTCAGATCACATGCCTGATTTCAGGCATAATATTTGTAAAAAAACTGTCTTGTATCAGGATGTTGGCATTAAGAGGGATAAACATAACAAGTGGTCTTGACTTGCTTGTAATGGCACATAAAGTAGTATTGGGCAGGATAATAGGTCTTGGCATTGATCCCTTATTAAGATTGGTTTTAGGGCGATATTTAGGATTACAGTATGTCGCTTTTTTTGACATTGGATTCAAGGTTATCGGATTGATAATTCTCGCGCCCATAACAGCCTTTAAGGCAATTGTCCCGCGGGTCAGCAGGGCAGATTCAAAAGGCAGGGAAGGTATTGAAGATATTAAATGGGTCAACAGGGTTATGTCAAAACATATTGTTTGTTATGGTATTCCAGTTTTTTTAGGAGTCTTTTTTTTAGGCGGCTATCTGTTAAAATTTTGGCTTGGTAGTGGTTTCAACATTAATATGCAATATTGCATGCAGATATTATTATTACCATATTTTATTTACTTATATGCAAATCCAAGGCTTAACACTTTGATAGGGCTGGGGAAAACCGGATATTACGCTGTTGCGACAATTGTGACTGCTGTCATCTTTATTGCGGGGTTGTCTGTAAACATGGCTACAGGAGCATTTCGGTTTGGTTTCTATGGTGTAGTCATAGCCTATGGAGTGGGTACTTTAGCGGGCGCACTATTTATTCTAATAAGCTATAGTATGGTAATAAACGGCAAGGTTGTTAATGAATTTTGATGGTGAGTTTGGTCTTTCTGCTTGCGATTTCTATATGAATCTTTTGAGTCTTGGCGACTTTCTTTTTAGCCTAAGGAATACGTGATGTGCGGCATATCTGGAGTTTACGGTAAATACCCTGCAAAAGTTGTTGCAAATTTGTATCGCATGAATAATGCCTTGAAACATAGAGGCCCTGACGACGAGGGATATGTTTTTATTGACGATAAAGGCGGAATAACAAGAGCATGGGGGGATGACTCAAACGATTATGTAAAAGGTAATTGCAAAAGAATTGATTCTTATTTTGACGCTAAGATAAAAGCAGGTTTTTGCCACAGACGATTCTCAATTATTGATTTGACCCATCATGGGCATCAGCCATGGCACGATAAAGAAGCCGGAAATATCCTCGTTTATAATGGCGAAATATACAATTATATAGAATTGAGAGAAGAGCTTATTAAAACCGGTGAAGGCCCGTTTTATTCTGATTCTGATACAGAGATTGTGGCTGCAGCTTACAGGAAATGGGGCACCAGTTGTTTTAACAAGTTCAATGGGTTTTGGGCACTTGCTATATATGACACCCAAAAAAATATAATTATTCTATCAAGAGATCGTTTTGGCAAGAAGCCCTTGTACCTTTATCGTTACGATAATAGCATATATTTTTCTTCCGAACTTAAATCACTTTTTTCTGGTATGCCAAAAGATAAATTTGACAAGAGGATAAACGATGAGGCTGCCTTTTTATATCTCCTGTATGATCGAAGAAATACTTTTTTTGATTGTATGTGGGAGGGCATTGAGCAGGTACCTCAATCCCATTTTATGATATTTGATTTAAACTCTGGGAGTGAAAAAACAGTAAAATATTGGAAAATGCCAGAAGAAAGGATGGCAGAAAATGATATATCAATTGAATCTGCAACAAGACAATTAAAAGAGTTATTACATGATGCTGTTAAAATACGGCTAAGAAGCGATGTCCCGTTAGAAGCAAATTTAAGTGGGGGAATGGATTCAAGCGCTATTGTTGCTCATGCTGCTGAAATATTGGGTAAGCATAACAAGAAACTCAACACGCATCTAATCAGGTATTATAACGACTCAACTCTGGACGAATCATATTATGCCAATTCCGTTGCAAAGTTTACTAATGTAAACCACAATGAACTCTGGATGTCTGCAGAAGATGCGTGGGACAAACTTAATGCTCTTGTGTATATTTTAGAAGAGCCTGTACACTCAATGGCGTTTTTTACGCAATGGATTGCCTGGAAAGCAATAGCGGGAGAGGGATACAAGGTAATGCTTCACGGTTCAGCCAATGATGAATTAATGTTGGGATATGAATATTTGTCAAGGATTGAAGATATTCGTAAAATAAATAAATTTAAAATACCATCAATAATCCAAGGCAATGGAATATTTCATCCAATGTCTGTTATGAGGTTGGGCAAGTGGTCGCTACAAGGTCTTCTGTTTCCAAATCTATCAAATCCGATCAGAAGGATATTCAATTTGCCCGATCGTAGAATTATCGCAGAAGAAAATAATTTGGCATTTCATAAAAAATTGTTTAGCCGTGACTTTATCCGAAGGAATAAGGCCGTAAATGAAAAATTTAATGATTATTTTTTGCGCTCTAATCAGGATGCCGGCAGTCGTATGAAAGCTGATTTTGAAATGTTAAGAATACCTTTCTGGAACAACACGATGGATAAAAGTATGATGAGTATTCCCATTGAGGTCAGGTTTCCATTTCTGGATTATCGCATAGTTGAACTGGCATTTAAAGTTCCTCTTCATTATCACTATAAAGATGGTGTAACCAAGTATCTTTTAAGGAAAAGTCTTGAGGGAATGCTGCCTGATGAAGTTATTTGGAGAAAGAAAAAAATGGGATTCAGCGTGCCGAAGAAGGAGTGGATGTGGAATAATTTAGAATGGTTTCAAAAAACATTATGTGAAAACCCGACGGTAAGGGAATATGTGAATGTAAAATATATAAAGGACAATAATTATAAAATAGATCCAAATTATCTTTGGCGGATCGTCAATTTTTCGTTATGGGCTGAAACTTTTTTGACTACAGATAAACAGGAGGGATATAATGTTAATGGCTGAAAAAATTCATCTCTTTAAAAAATGATTGTACAGGATTGTTTTTGGGAAATCAATGTATCCCTATATGTCAGGGTAGTTGTCGTGTCCAGTCTTTCCCTGGGGAGTACTCCCCAGGGAAAAAATCGGGGCGGTATAGGGAGTTTTTATTTTGATTAAGAATATAGCTAAGTCAACAGAGTCATTAATACATTACAAATAGGATCAGTATTTATGCAAAATAGCTGAGGGGAGATTAGGTCATGTTCAGAAAGGTAATAAAATGCGATTCAGAAATCACAGAACTTCTTAACCGGAATCCTATTAGAGCAGCGGATATTGGCGCGGCAGGGGGAATAGATGCACGTTGGGAATCGGCCGCTAAATTCGTTACTTGGATTCTATTTGAACCGGATAAAAATGCCTTTGATAGACTTTGCAAATATAATAAGGGCAATAATATTATATTTAACTATGCGCTTTCAAATGAGAGGGGGACGAAGCCTTTCTATTTTTGCAAATTAGATAGATGCAACTCTCTTTACGTGCCAGCTCTTGATAGCTGTAGAGATTTTGATAGAGTGAAGGATTTGGAGATTGAAGGGAAAGGTATAATTAATTGTACAACACTTGATGGACTGTTGGAAACATCGAAAATCAATGGGCTAGATTATATAAAATTAGATACTCAAGGTAACGAGTTGGACATTCTAAAAGGTGCTCGAAAACTACTTATTCAGTCGCATACTTTTGCGCTAGTAACAGAATATTTGTTTCTTCAAGAGTATAAGAATCTACCATCGTTCAGTGAGCTTCATAGTTTTGTTACTAATTTGGGCTATGAGCTCTTTGATATGAAATTTCATTATCATCGGCGATCTTCCTTTGCAGAGGGATTCAGATTTCCTGGTCAAATCGAGTATTGTGACGCGTTGTATATTAAAAAACTAGATGTTGTTAAAGAGATATCAAAGGATCTTGTAAGCGATTTTGTATCAAAATCTGTATTTATATCCATATTTTTAGGGTACCCTGATTATGCCCTGAGTCTTATTAATAAGGCAGAGGATGTTCACTCAGTAAAACTACATGGTGCAAGACGTTTAGTAACACTAAACATGAAGTTTTTTAGAGGAATTGGATCTGCTGGTAAAGTAATTTCCTACACAAGGATAATAACTGACAAGATCTTATGCCAGTTTAGTGCCCGAAAAGAATCTGGAAGTTCGAATGTTGGGTTTGATGCATTCAACCTTTAACGTATCACGGAGGAGGGGTATTAAGGACTGGACGATATGAAGTTATGCATGAGAATCCGAATTTCCTAGTTAGGAAAGTGAGAAACCTCTGATTTATTTATAGAAATTGAATTCTTATAAGGTTTATGAAGCTAATCCTTCCTTTTGGAGAAATATTTTTACGCATTGCTAAGACCGGACTTGCAAGAAAGGATCGTTCAACCGGCTCTATGCCAGCTGGACATAATGGACCATATTTCGACAAGGAAACTCCGTTGCGGAATACTGCACATTGGACTCAGATATTCCTTTGCGCCTATAGACTGAGCGGAAAAGAAGAGTTTAGAGATGCAGCAAGGCATTGTGCAGACTATATAGTTGGTCCGAATGCACCCAGAAACGGCCATATTTTCAGGCATCGGGAAAAAGAAGGGAAAGATTCATGTAACGGCCTTATTGGCCCTGCCTGGACAATAGAAGGCCTTTGTGCTGCTTATCAGGCATTTAAAGATGAAAGATATTTGGCTGTTGCCAGAGGATATTTTTTTGCTCATCCTTTTATCGGAAAAACCGGTTTGTGGAAAAGGGTTGAGCCTGACGGGTGTATCTTGCCGGAGGATATGACATTCAACCATCAATTGTGGTTTTGCATGGCCGGTGCGATGCTTTTTAGCAACGGGGTGTTGGAAGCAAAACTCTCCGTCGAGTCATTCCTCGCGCGGCTGGATAAGCACCTGACCGTTGCGCGTAGCGGCAGAATTGAACATCCTATCTGGACTCCAAAAACGTGGATTAAGAGTAAAATAAAATGCCTGCTTAAACCGCAACTCAGGCAAGCCGGAATACTAAAGGAGGTTGGATACCACGCCTTTAACCTCTATGCTTTTGCGGTTCTTTTTACTTTGCTGCCCAGTCATCCGTTTTTTAAATCTAAGAGATGGATGAAAGTATTTCGATATCAGAGACACGATGAGTTTCTTTCTTATATCGACAAGAGCGAATATGGTTTTCCATATAATCCACCAGGATTTGAACTGCCTTATGTTAATTCAGTTTTTGAAAATTATAGCCGCGAAACTGCTTTTGATATTGAATGGCTACAAAGGCAGATAGATTGGGTTTTAGACTCAAAAACATGGCAATTATCGAAAAACAATAAAGATACTGTAACGATGAACGCAAGGCTTTATGAGTGTGCGCGCTTTTCTGACAAACTTATGTTAATTCCTGTTACATTTGCTACGAAAAGTGATGTGTATGTGGGATATAATTTACTATGTGAGATTAGAAAAAGTAAATTTAATTTAGGCGACGATTTGATTGACAAACCCCGCTTTACCCCATAGGTGATAAAATATGAATAATATCATTTTTAATTCTTTATATTTTAATTCTCAGAAGAAACGTGTACATTTTTCTCTATCTGTCATTTTCATGGCTATAGCATTAAACCCCCTGAACATGTATAGGGTCTTTGTTGCAGGATTCAACGTCTCCATTGATAGATTATTGGTAGGATTGTGTATAGTTATTTTTTTGTTCCGCTTTCTATTAAGACCACAGCGCCGTTTTTGCAGATCTTTCTACCTTGTATGCTTTATCAACGTTGTTTCAGTTGTCATTTCCTCTATTCCTCTTTCTGTTTCCTTTCCGGCTGTAATGAATAAATTGCCCATGGCCATTTTTAATATGTCCATGTTTATTTTGATATTTGAGACTTGCAGGAATAACGAAAAGGCTCTTAGACTGATTTATTATGCTTTTGTTGTGGTGGGTATTTGGTATGTAATATTTGCTTTCTATACACTTAACCATTTATTTGTTCATGGAGTTCCACCTATGGATATCCCATTCCGAGAAATAATCCCATTCGAGATACACGGAGCAAATCATATGATTTTTGCAAAAAGCTGGAGTTTAGGTATGCTTACCCGACTTTGTCTACCTTTCTCCACTCCACCTCATTTATCCATTGCTGCGGCAACAGTAGCGTTGCTTCTGTCAGGTCTGATTCCGTATATTCAGAAATTGAGAAAAAAGCTATTACTTATTCTGATAGGAGCACTAATTCTGATCACCCTATTAACAGGATCAAGGAGTGGTGTCCTATCTCTCTTTTGTTCGTCTATCATATTTTTATATTATTATTTTAAATATTACAGCTTGGTCGCCTCAAGAAATATGATAAAACTGTTTTGTGCAGTTTTTGTAGGCATAATTGTTTTTTTTCTCTTCGACATGACCTTTAGCTTGATAAGCCTTCTATCAGGTGTCTTTGAACGTTTAGTGAGCACGTCGGATATATTTGAAGGCCATTTATCCGTGAGATTATTAGCAGTAAAAACTTATAGAAACTATTCATTGATGAATTTACTTTTCGGTAGTGGGCTTGGGAGTTTTCCAGAAGTTATAGGAATTTCCTCTGGCCATATGACTTATACCACGATTTTACTGGAAAGGGGTGCCCTCGGGTTATTTGCAATATTACTAATGTATGTTTATTTAGGCCTTAATTTTATGAAAATTAATTTGAAAAAAATACCACGACCTTATAATCTTTGGTTCATATCTGCAATATCAGCTCTTTGGTGTATAGTCATAGGTAATCTTTTTTATGAAATTTATTATGTTACGATACTGTGGGTTGCTCTTGGCTGGATTGCCGCTCTTGGAAAATCAAAATTAATATTTAGCTCAAAAGTGTAATTCTCCTCATTAGTCAAGTACTTTTTAGTTAAAACATAGCTCTTTATTAATGGGAACAGTCTATATTTATCACGTAAGCGATAAAACAACCACAGCCCTGGTGAGGGGGGCGGTTCAAGTCAAGAAGCTGACAAACTCTTGAAGATCAAGATAGTGGGGAGTCAGGGCTCGGTAATCATCCTGGGTTCGAGCGATCGGAAGCTTCGTGAACACGTACTTCAGATACCGATAGGGTTCCAGCCCGTTGGCTTTTGCCGTTTCAATGAGATTGTACTGGGTTGCGCTGGCGTGAGCTCCTCGAGGGAAGCCGCTGAACAACCAGTTTTTTCGACCTAGCACGAACGGACGAATCGCATTCTCCACCAGGTTCGTGTCTGGGGTCAGATAGGGTGAGTCTAGATATTTCAGCAGTTTCTCCCATTCCTTCAGAGCGTAATTCACCGCTTTCCCAAGTAACGTGGAGGGAGGAACTTGGAGAGCCTTCTCGGCCAGCCACTTCTTGAACTCTTCCAGAATCGGAAGGACCCGCTGCTTGCGTTTTTTCATGAACTCTTCAGGCTCGATATTTTGGGCATGAAGATCTCTTTCGATCCAGTAGATCTTGCCGATCCGACCCAGAGCTTCCTCTGCACTACCGGGTTTCTTGGATGCTTTGGCCGCCTCATCGAACTTCCGCCTCGCATGAGCCCAACACCCGGCATGAGTGATGCTGGGGAGAGATCCCACATCTGTATACCCGTCGTACCCGTCGGTTTGAAGAGCCCCTTCATACTCCGATAGGTATTGCAGCGGGATCTTGGCGCTTCGACTCGGATGATAGCGATACACGATCACAGGATTCTCTGGCGGTCCTCCTCGGATCACCCACATATAGGATTTCGTGGTGTTGGCTCTTCCCAACTCTTTCATCACCTGAAGCCTGGTTTCATCCATCTGCACAACCGGTCCGGCCCGGATCTCATCGAGGAACACCTCGATCAGGGGATCACACTGCCGGGCTGCCTGTATCGCCCAGTTGGAAAAGTCCACCCGGGAAAGCTCGATCCCGATTCGGCTGAATTGTTTCTCTTGTCGGTAGAAAGGAATGGCATCACAGAACTTGCTCACCAGCACATAGGCCAGGAGCCCCGGTGTGACGATGCTTTTGGGAATGATCTGCGGCGGGACCGGCGCGATCTTTACCGCTTGCTCACTCTCTGTGCCTTCACACTTCCTGCAAGCATACTTGGGGCGAACATGTCGGATCACTTTGATCTGTTGGGGAATGATCTCCAGTTTCTCGCTGGTCTCTTCCCCGATACGAACTAAGGAAGCCCCACAGGCACATATCTTTTCTTCTTCAGGAATATCGTGCACCACCTCTTCTCGAGGTAGATCTGAGGGCAGGGGTTTCCGGCCGCGTTTTCCTCTACGATGAGCACTGACTTCAACGGTGGACTCCGGCGGCTTGCTCTCTTGTTCTTCGTTGGTATATTCGGCTTCATCGAACAGGCTGCTCTGCCGTAGATCCTCGACTGACAACCGTTCGCTCCGCCAGCCGAAGATCTTGTGCCGCAATAGCCGCAGCTCGTCTTCCAACACTTCTGCCCTACTGAATAAGACTTTGTTTTCGTGTTGTAATTGGACCACCAGACGTTGAAGCCCGTCAACATCTGCCGGCAGAACGGCTGCTTCCCCTCCCATATCGAGGGGAATTCTAGCATACTACAATGGTCAAAGACAATGGTTTTGATGAAAAAAATTCAAGAAACGCTGCGATACTCCAACTTCTTGTGAGCGTTCCAGAAATCAATGCCCTGAAGGAGAAAGGAAAACTGCTCCTGCGTGATCTCAGTGGCTTCCTTGCGGTTCATCGGCCAGGGGAACTTATCTTTCTCCAGGCGTTTCAGCCACAAACAGAAACCATTCCTGTCCCAGTAAATGATTTTCAGGATCCTCCTGAGTTTATTGCAGAACAGGAACAGATTGCCCTCAAGGGGATCCATCTCCAGGTCTTCGGATACGATGATCGAAAGCCCGTTGATCTGTTTGCGCATGTCTGTTGGTCCTGGCTTCACGAAAATCCTGACCGCTCCAATCCAGAATCATGCCAGAGGTTCCAGAGCTTTCACCACTTCACAGAGAAGGTGCGGATTAAAACCACTGAGAACTTCGATTCGGTATTTGCTTGCAACAACGATCTGTAACGAATGATTCGAGATGGGGACTGAAGTCGGTTTCACTTCGACCAATCCCTCTGTCCTCTTTTCTTTGCTGATTCGGGCGAACCAGTAGTCTAGCGTTGATTTATTAAATCCGTTCCGGGCACTGAACGCTCTGCGGCTCAGACCACTTTTTCGGTACTCCTGGTATTTCTGTTTCCAGAATGTCAGTTTCTCGTTTTTGTTCTTCTGCATCTTTGCCTTGCCTCCGTTCATGTTCGCAGGTGTACAGGCAAAGATGACATGCGCAGGTCCTCCGTGGAAGGTGTAGTTGTTTTATCGCTTTCTTTATCACTATTGCAGTAATGAGTTAAAAAGCGTTCTTAAAAAGAATGAGTTCATACAGAGTCTGTATAGAAAAGGGGAATTGCTGGGACAATGTTTGTATATAAAGCTTTTTCAAGTCTTTAAAATCCGAGTATTTGTATCCTTTTGGGATATTAAATACACAAGAGACAAGATTAAATTTATTTGAATATATTGAGATGTTTTATAATAGGAAAAGAATACATACTTCATTGGGAAATATAAATCCTCTATAGTATGAAAATAAAGGAGCTTAATTAACTGTCTATAAAAAGAGGGGTTGACCAAGGTGTGCATCGGATATCAAAACCGGGCTAAAACACCTCATGACAAACAACTTTAAGGCGTCAAATAATTCAAAAAGAAAAACTTAGACCATATTAAAAGACAAAACGGATATAAAAACCCCTCTGCTATTTAAGAATTTGGCAGGTGATAAAATCTTAACCACTTGCTGTAAAATTCAAAGGTTTCGATTTGAATAATAATGTCCAGTAAAGTAATTAACGTAATAACGTTCCATTAGGTATTACAAAAAATAATTTAGGGCACTTTAAAGAATAGCAATATAATTATAAAAATGATTACATACATATGAATAATAAATCTAAAACTGATACTATTAATTGCCCGTACTGTAGTGAATCAAAAAATTTACCTTGGGCAAGCGAAAATGGGTTTACTGCAGTAAAATGTTCAGTGTGTGGACTAGTTTACATAAGTCCTCGCCCCATACCATCCTTGATTAGTGAGGCTGTACAAACTGGTGTGCATAGCAACGTAGAGCATGGACGAACAGTCATTTCCCGTCGTGCCGGATCCAAGGTACTTCTTTACAAAAAGATAATCGCCTCTATGTTTGCCGACGTATGGAAAAACCAAAAAAATATTACCTGGCTGGATGTAGGGGCGGGTTACGGTGAGGTAATCGAAGCAGTAGTTGCGCTTGCACCTCCGGGCAGTAAAATTGAAGGGTTGGAACCTATGAAGCCAAAAGTGGTTTATGCAAGAAGGCGTGGACTAATAATTAAGGAAAAATATTTAAGTGAAGTAAAGGAAAAATTTGATTTTTTATCACTAATTAATGTCTTTTCCCATATTCCGGACTTCCGTGTTTTTTTGAAAGATGTAAAAAATGTATTGAAAGTTAATGGAGAGTTATTTTTCCAAACAGGCAATGCGGGAGACCTTATCAGTAGCCATGAATTTCCCAACGAATTGAACTTGCCTGATCATCTTGTCTTTGCCGGCGAGCAGCACATTATAGGGTACTTGTCTGAAGCCGGTTTTTCTATTATAGAGATAAAAAGAATGAGACAGGATGGACTAATTAACTTTGCAAAAAACATAGTAAAAAAAATAATAGGGCGACAAGTTGTTTTGGCAATTCCTTATACTTCGCCATATCGTACAATAATGGTTCGCGCGAAGCTAATTTCGGATTAGAAAAATAAATCCTCTATGCTATCAATACAAAGCACCAAACTAAGAACGTTCTTCATTCCATAGAATTTCCTAAGTAGCCTTCAGTTCTTATACTTCAGCCCCGAAGAAAGAGCTAAGAAATGCATAAAAATTTTTACCAAAGATGTGCTTGAAAACTATTTCATATTACCAATATAAACCCCCAAGGCAAAACCGATTGCCACAACAAAAGATGAAACTCTCATGATTACAGCAGCTTGGACGGAGTTTCTTATAAAAAGCTTAGTATCAGTTTTTTAAAGAAATAAAATTTGTTATGAATTTAACCTTGAGTGTTATTACTCCCTTCTACAACGGAGAACAATTTATAAAACATTGCAGGTAGCATTTGTTTTTGTACTTAGTCAAAGTCATTCAAAAGATTTAATTGCTGCTGAAGAATGGTCCATATCTTCTCGGAATTCAATTCGCATGTGAGGTTTTATGCTTTTAAGTATTATCATCCCAAACTATAATGGTGTGCCATTTATCGAGAGTTTGTGCCGATCTTTAGTTGCGCAAACACTGCCCAGCAAAGAGTATGAGATTATATTTGTCGACAATGGTTCAACTGATGAATCATTGACCCTGATTGAAGGCCATTGTAATATTTTACCCAACCTGCGCGTGATTAGCTACACAGGGCAACAAAGCTCTTATGCAGCTCGCAACTATGGCGTTATTCATAGTCAGGGAAAAGTTCTTGTCTTTACCGATGTGGACTGCCAACCGGATACTGATTGGCTTTTGCGTATAAAGGAAACATGCAGGATTTGCCCTCACGATTTTCTTATGACGGGTAAGGTTAAGCTGTTTCCGACTGTGGAAAGTTTCAACTACTATGAATGGTATGACTACTGTTCTTCTTTGAATCAGGAAGCCTACAGTCGGCAACAATCTGGCGCTACAGCCAATTTGATTGTACCCCGCCATACCTTTGAGCGTGTCAGCGGATTTGCACCAGTTATCTCTGGAGGCGACCATGATTTTTGCAGGCGCATAATGATGTTAAGCGACGTAGAATTTATTTATCAACCTAAGGTGTGTGTACTGCACCCTGCAAGGGCAACTGCTGATGAAATTAAAAAGAAGGTATACCGAACAGGCCAAGGGCTTGCTGAGCTAAACTATCACAGTCGTGCACCTTCATACAGATTCAATTATTTGCTAAAAAATTTTGCCGGATTGATCATTCAGTCAAACCAATGGAAGATTATCATACGCACCTTAAAGCATAAAGAATGGCTTTGGACTCTCGGTTTTCTTTCTGTAGCATTTCAAATGGGTTTTTATGCTCGAAAAAACTTACTCCTGAATTACCTTCGCCTGATTTTCAAAAAGAATTAAACGTACTTATTTTTTCATTCTGATGTTGGAGTTTTTATGTATAATGTTGCGTTAGTTCCAGATCGTTTTGCACATTACCGTTATCCTGTATTTAAGCTTTTGAGTAATGACTCAATAAATTGTTTCCGGATCGTAATTTTTGCTGATAGTGAGGAGAAAAAACAAATAGTAACTCTTGTTGATCATTCGTTCTGCGATATGGATATTGAAAATGGTGGTATTAGGTGGATTAATATAAATGATTTTTATTGCAAAGGTGTCTGTTTCTGGCAGAAGGGTTTACTGCGACTCGCGTTTGACCCAAAGTTCGATATTATCGTGTATTGGGGAGAAGCACACCGCGTATCTACATGGTTAAGTGCCTTGATCGCTAGATTTAGAAAAAAGAAAATAATATTTTGGGGACATAGCATATACGGTAAGGAATCAAAGCTAAAACTTTTCATTAGAAAAACTTTTTACCGATTGGCACACAAACATTTACTGTACGAGCGTAGAGCAAAAAGATTAATGGTTGCAAATGGGTTTAAGGCTGAAAATTTGTATGTGGTATTCAATTCGTTAGATTATGATCAGCACAAAGCATTGCTGAAAAAATACATTAATTTGACTAAGAAAGAGGTTTACCCATTTTTTGAAAATCCGGAGTTGCCGGTGCTTGTGTTCATTGGTCGCCTTACATCTGTCAAAAGATTAGATTTATTGTTGCATGCTGCAAACATTATCAACAGCGAAAAAATTGAAGTGAACTTGCTTTTCATTGGTGGTGGCCCCATTAGGACAATTTTGGAAAAACTTGGTCAAAAAGGAATATTCGACAGATGGCTACACTTTGTTGGTACCTGTTATTCGGAGGAAAAAAATGGTAGATATCTTTTTTTTGCAGACTTATGCGTCTCGCCAGGCAATGTAGGGTTAACATCTATTCATAGTCTTAGTTTTGGCACACCGATTTGCACCCATGGTAATTTCAATAACCAAATGCCTGAAGCGGAAGCCATTATTGATGGTTATAATGGGTTTTTCTTTAAAGAAAATGATCTTGATGATTTAGTAAAAGGCATAAAAACGTGGTTCATGAAAAATCCAGACAGGGAGCAGGTATGCAAACAATGCATGGAGATCATTGATACATACTACAATCCCAGATACCAATTGAGTGTTTTTGATAGAATGGTGAACAATGAAAAGCCAGAGATATAAGTACGGTACAAGACATAAACCAAAGTTAAGGAAGGACAGTTTTCCTTTTAAGATTTACTGGCCATGCATTGGGCTATAGCCTTCAAACTGGCATTGGAACTACGAGGATATAAGTTGATACCTCTGGTCCTTCAAAAATAGATCTTTGTGAACGGCGAAAAACAAAAGCTGGATTGGATAAACATGACTAGGGAATACGTTCAATCTACAACATTTGACAATATTTTTTCGGTAAAAGGATAAGCCCGAAAGATATGCTATGCTGATGTTTTTATGTTGGAGAAAGTGGATCTCAAGGTAATGAAGATTTGTAATTCTGTGTTTTTTAGGTTTTATCAAGAATTTGAGGCTTTCTGTAAAGAAGCAGAGCAGCCGATTCATAACATTGGAGGTATAAGGTGATCGCGATGGAAAGAAAAAAGGTTATCTTCTTGAACCAGGCTGCAGGTCCTCTTTTCCGGGAATTGGCTGAAGATATAGCGAAAGTATGGCCACAATCCATATTGCTTACGGGTCATCTTGATACAATTTGTTGCGATGTAGATCCACGCCTGCATATTGAACCTGCACCCGGATATAATCGAAGTAGCTACTTTAGCCGGTTTACGTCATGGATTAAATATTTTTTCAAAGCGCTATGGTTTGTTTGGAGGCAGCCAAGAGACTCGACGCTTTTTATTGTTTCCAATCCTCCATTTCTTGGGCTTGTTGGTCTGTTTTTTAAGTGTGTCAGAAGGCAGAGATATGTGATGCTGGTTTATGATATTTATCCTGACTTGCTTCTTGCCCTTGGAAAAATTAAAAGAGGTGTTTTTTCCAGATTTTGGGGTTATTTAAACCGATTGAGTTATGAAAATGCTGCTCAAATGGTAACAATTGCCCATGATATGAGTATGCGGCTGGAAAAGAAATTCGATGTATCAAAAACCGATGGTAAAAAGATAGTCTGTATCCCTCCCTGGGCTGATATTGAGATTATCAAACCTGTTGAAAAAATAAAGAACTGGTTTGTTGAAAAACATAATTTACTGGATAAAACAACACTCCTCTATACCGGGAATATGGGACACAGCCACGATATTGAAACTATCCTGGAGGCAGCCAAAAAACTGAAAAAGAAAGCGGGAATCCACTTTGTTTTTATTGGAGATGGCGCTAAATTGGCATTGGTGAAAGAAACAATTGAAGAATTTCAACTGAAAAACGTTACCCTTTTGCCATTTCAGCCTGAGGAAGTTATGCCAATGTCAATGACATCTGGAGATATTGGAATTGTTACTTATGAAAATGGCACACAGGGATGCATGTCGCCAAGTAAAGCGTATTATTATATGGCGGCTGGTTTGCCAGTTCTTGTGATAAGTAATTGTGAAACGGATCTGACAAAGATGGTAAAAGAAAAGAAATGCGGAATATGGGTGAAAAATGGTGAGATAGACGGCATAGCAAAGGCTGTTAAAGAATTGAACGAAAACCCTGTCCTTTTAGCAGAATATAAGAAAGCGGCTCGAAAGACCGCTGAGCAGTTTTATTCAAGAAAGAACACCGAATTTTTTGTGAATGTGCTGAAGGCAATCGTTTGAATGTGTTGAAGGTGGGTACAAAATTATCATAGAAATTTATGTGTCCGCAGATTAATGGTCTCACGCAAAGGTAGAACATTGAGATAAGGGAGAGGAAAGTGGAGAGTTGAGACAGGAAACAGGAATATGTGGCAAAAAGTTTGTAACTTTGAAGATTTATGCAATGTTTTATAAATCTATAAAGATCAGAAAGGAAAAATATTAATATGTCATCCCAATCCCCTCTCCCATCCTCCGGTCTCCGGCTTTCTTTTTTGTAAACTCTTCTTCGATCTAACACTCACCCTTCCTTCGGTAATCATTCTTTCCACCCCTTCTTGTTCTTATCGGAATCCTTGTGCGTCTTAAGATCGGTTCGCCAATACTTTTCCGGCAGTTGCGGCCGGGATTGCAAGGCAGGCCTTTTATTATCTATAAGTTTCGGACCATGACGAATAAACGGGATGAAAACGGAAAATTTCTGCCGGATGGAGAGCGGTTGACCCGTTTCGGGCAGTTTATACGCAAGACCAGTATAGATGAACTTCCTGAATTGTTAAATGTTATAAAAGGGGATATGAACATAGTTTGGCCAAGGCCGCTTTTAATGCAATATATTGACCGTTATACTAGGGAACAGGCAAGGCGTCATGATATAAAGCCGGGGATAACCGGCTGGGCGCAGATAAATGGGCGTAATGCTAAAGTTTTATTTGTAGTTTCGACTTTGATCTGGTAATTTAAAATATGGGCAAAAAATAGATTACCAAAGTAATCATTCATTCTGGGGATGATAGACTCAGGTTAAAAATAGAGAGGGAAAAAGGTAAGGTAATTAACATTGTTTTTTAAAAACTACCCTGATTTTTGCGGAACAGGATATCAAGGATAGATGGAAGTGGTATCGGGATCGATATAGAAAGAGAATAAGAAAATGAGGGAAGAAGAGATTGTAAAGAAGAATATCTCATTAGTTTTTGATTTCTTAAGGTATTTAACATATCATACTGAATTGATAGAAAAATTGCCGGATTGGTGTGAATTGGAATTTCTTGACAGGGATTTTCCTTTAATAGAAACAGAAAAAAGTGTTAAAGGCACTGAAAAAGCATTTTTAATAGTTGAACATACCTTTAATCCGGCCACCTGATATAGCATGACCTTTCAATTAAAGAAGCGTATTATTGATTTAACACTAACCCTCCCCGCGGTAATCATCCTTTCCCCCCTTCTTGTACTTATCGGAATCCTGGTGCGTCTTAATATCGGTTCGCCAATACTTTTCCGGCAGTTGCGGCCGGGATTACACGGCAGGCCTTTTACCATCTATAAATTTAGGACCATGACGAATAAAAGGGATAAAAACGGAAAATTGCTGCCGGATGGAGAGCGGTTGATCCGTTTCGGGCAGTTTATGCGCAATACTAGTATAGATGAACTTCCTGAATTGTTAAATGTTATAAAAGGGGATATGAGCATAGTTGGGCCAAGGCCGCTTTTAATGCAGTACTTACCATATTACACGACGAAAGAACGCCTACGATTTACAGTGTTACCAGGAATTACTGGTCTGGCGCAGATCAATGGTAGAAATTTTTTATCTTGGGATGAGCGCTTAAAGCATGATGTTTGGTACGTAAATAATTTTAATTTTTGGTTGGATATCCGGTTAATATTTAAAACTATTCTAAAAGTGTTAAACGGTAATGATATAGTGTCTAATGGTGTTTATAGAATGTTGAACCTTGATGATGAAAGACGGCAGAAGATGTCTTAGAATAAAGTAGAGGAAACATATGGAGAATAGTCTCAATATCAGAATTGCCAAATCGGAAGACGCAACGGCAATCACCACTGTAATGCATGATGGTTTTAATGAAAAATTCTTGGCTGTGCTAATATATGGGTGTGCTGGCATAGATAAGTATATAAAGAGTCTTGTCAATATGCCGCAAAAAATTTCGGATACTACGTACGTTGTGGCTGAGATCGGTGAGAAAATTATCGGTTGTGTGGAATTCCGATATGTTGGAAATAATGTGTTTCTCAACTACATAAGCATTGCATCCGGCTATAGAAACAATGGTTTTGGCAGTAAATTGTTGAAGAAAGCTTTGCGCATTACCTCGGATAGGAACGCTGATAGGATGTTTCTGGACGTATTTGAATACAACGATTTAGTTCGGAAATGGTATAACAGATTGGGATTTGATATAGAATACCTGAACTATTGGTGGATTATGGATGTTCCTCTAGTTAAGAGATGTCTCCCGGGGATGGTGATAGGTTATACTCATAGCGAAGCATGTCAGAAGGCCTATGGTTTTTCGAATTTAACAGTTCAAACGACAATAGGCAAACACACTGTTGGTCGTCTAGAGAATAGATGGTTTAGAGTAAGCTCCATCGCAGCACTGACGGATAAGGAACTGCATGTTACGTTGAACAAGCTGGACGATACAATGCGATTCTTGGCAATCCTGAAGGAAGGGGCACTGACTGCCGATCTGGAGGGCAGTGCTGCGGTATACACAAGGTCGACGCGGATGTCGATAGATATGAAAAAACTATGGAAAGTGCTTAAATAAGCTTATTCTTTTCTTTAGGTGTGGGATTATGAAAATTAGTAAGAAGGCTTCAATTGCTAACCTCTACTTACGTCGTGAAATGTTCTATGTGAATGCACGAACAAGTTTTTCGGCATTTCTACAGGCGTCCTTCAGTGGACGATCAGGCAAAGTACTGTTGCCAGCGTACATAGGATGGTCACCAAGGGAAGGCTCGGGTGTGTTCGATCCGATAAAGGAACTTGGTATTGATTTTGTTTTTTATAGAGTGACAGAACGTCTCCACATTGACATGGAAGACGTAGCAAAGTGTTTCAGGGAGAACGATATTTGCGTAGCTGTAATTATACACTATTTCGGTTATGTGGATCCAGCTTATTGTAATTTCGTAGCTGTTGCACACGATGCCGGTGCAGTGGTTCTTGAAGATGAAGCGCATGCGATGCTGAGCGATATCATCGGCGGGATTTGTGGGAGGGCAGGAGATGCCTGTATATATTCCCTGCACAAACTTCTGCCAGTGGACAATGGTGGAGTGCTGGTTTTAAATAGTGATGGGGAAAATATATTGGTAGAGGTGCAATCCGAGACCTCTGATACCTTTGGGGCATATTGGAGCTATGATTTGTTCGCTATAGCTGTAAGACGTAGGAAGAACGCCTTGTTGCTGTCTCAGATGTTGCAGAAACTCGCTGGTGAAGTGGATCTTTTGTGGCCAAACATAAATGATGGCAATATCCCACAGACACTTCCAGTATTAATCAGGAATGTATCGAGAGACATTCTTTATGAGTTTATGAATTTACACGGGTATGGTGTCGTTAGCTTGTACCACACGTTGATTGAACAGATAAGAATGTCGGACTTTCCAGCTTCGTATGAACTGTCACACAAAATCATGAATCTGCCAATACATCAAGATACATGCGGGAAAGAACTTAATGGCTTGGTTGAATGTCTTGCAGTTGGTATTACGGAGTTAAAGTCTTGAGAATTATAATGTAACATTTAGGGGAATGACTATGAGAAAAGATAAAGGGCAGAACACGACTTTCTATGTGTTAACTGCAGCAGATACAAAGGAACGTGCCATTTGGCTTGATGTTTGGTCCTCTTGGCCCCGGCGCGATGTATTTGCACATCCTGAATATGTTCGCCTTTATGAAGGGGAACATCAAAGAGCTTTTGCCGCTGTTTACAAAACGGATTCGGGGACAATTCTTTATCCATTTCTCAGAAGGTGTCTGGGAACTTTGGGATGGGTTCCAAAAGAATTAGCCACATGGAGAGACACGACTTCTCCTTACGGCTATGGCGGAGCATACTACTGGGGTGATGATGATGCCAGGGTGGAAGTGTCATACGGGTTCTGGAGGTCATACAATGAATGGGTAGAGAGGGAACGCTGTATCAGTGAATTCATAAGGTTTCATCTTTTTGAGCAGGACTTAGCAGTTTATCCTGGCGAAAAAATCCTACGAACTAAGAATATTGTCCGTGCTCTTACGCTTTCAGAGGACAATGTTTGGATTGATTTTAAGCACAAAGTACGCAAAAATATCAAGAAATCTCAACGGTCTGGGCTGGAATGTATCATCGATGTAGATGGCCGGTATCTGTCTGATTTTATAAACATATACGAAAGCACGATGGACAGACGCAAGGCAAGCAACTTCTACCGCTTCAACAAGGAGTATTTCGAAGCTGTGTCTGATAATCTCCCTGATAATAGCATCTATTTCCATATATTGGATGGTGGTAAGATAGTATCCACTGAACTTATTCTCTATTCACCGGAGACCGCCTATTCATTCCTTGGAGGTACCCGTGAGGAAGCCTTTGATAAACGCCCTAATGATTTACTGAAGTACAAGGTGATGATCTGGGCCAAAGAGCGTGGAATATCGAACTACGTGTTGGGTGGTGGATATAAACCTGAAGATGGCATCTACCGATACAAACAGTCGTTCGCACCCAACGGCGAGTATTGTTTTTATACAGGGCAACGGATTACAGATGTGGAACGGTATGAAAAGCTTTTTAATGCAAGGGAAAAAAGTCTGAGCGGTACATGGCAACCGCTTGATGGATACTTTCCTCAATACCGATCTTGATGAAACTGTATACCAAGTATTTCGCTAAGAAATTCAGAATAAAAAAGAAATTGTCGAATCGGAACTCACAGCGTAGTTATGCTTGGCGTGACCATTGGTGAAAATGCAATTGGCGGAGCGTTTAGCTTTGTTAATGCAGATGTACCGGACAATGAAGTCGTGGCAGGTGTTCCGGCAAAAATTCTAAAGGAACGACATGAAGAATAAACGATTATTTTTATCTCCGCCTCACCTGAGTGGCAGGGAAATTGATTTTGTTAAACAGGCATTTGAAAGCAACTATATCGCTCCAAGTGGCCCTCAGGTGGTCGCTTTTGAAAAAGAGTTTTGTAAAAAGGTTGGTGTTGAACATGCTGTGGCGTTAAGCAGTGGTACAGCAGCAATACATCTGGCATTAAGGGGATTAAAGGTAAAATCGGATGATATTGTATTTGCTTCAATCCTTACATTTATCGGAAGTGTCACACCTGTTATTTTCCAGGGAGCAATGCCGGTTTTTATAGATTGTGAGAGGAAAAGCTGGAATCTTGATCCGGATCTGCTGCAGGGAGAACTGCAGAAATGTTCAAGAAAGAATAACCTGCCTAAGGCTCTTATTCTTACTGATCTTTATGGTCAGTGTTCCGATTATGACCGAATATTCGAAATTTGTAATAATTATAATGTCCCGGTTATAGTTGATGCGGCAGAAGCTCTTGGCGCTCAGTATAAAGGTCGAAATGCTGGAAACGGGGCAAAAGCTGCAATTTATTCTTTTAATGGAAATAAAATCATTACTACTTCGTGTGGGGGTATGTTAGCTTCGGATAGTAAGGAATTTATTGATTATGCCCGCAATCTTTCGCAACAGGCCCGGGAACCCTTTCCACATTATGAACATACCGAGATTGGGTACAATTACCGGATGAGCAATATCCTGGCTGCAATTGGACTGGGACAACTCGAGGTTCTTGATGAAAGGGTGAAGAGGAAGCGGGAGATATTTGATTATTATAGAGAGGCTTTGGGCGATTTTTCCGGAATTGAATTTATGCCTGAGCCTGAGTGGTCTCGGTCGAACAGGTGGCTTACTGTTATTCTGATCACACCGGAAGAATTCGGGGCGGACAGGGAGACTGTCAGGTTGGCTCTGGAGGAAGAAAATATCGAGGCGCGGCCGTTGTGGAAGCCAATGCATATGCAGCCAGTTTTCAATCCGCAGATTACGCAGATTGACGCAGATTATAAAAAGAAGGAAAAAAGATATAAGACAAGGGTGGTTGGTGGCGAGGTTTCAGAGGATTTGTTTAGGCGTGGCCTCTGTCTTCCGTCAGGGACGGCAATGACGGATGATGATCTGGATCGAGTGATTGAAACAATTCTGCAGCTGAATAGGCGTCACTTTTTATAATTCATTTTCCCTATTTCTATTACAGTTTTTATTATTTTTTCTTGTTGTTCCAATGTTAAATCAGGATATATAGGAAGACTAAAACATGTTTCATATTTTTTTAATGCATTTGGAAAATCTTCCGGTTTAAAATTGTAAAGCCTTTTATAGTATGGCATTAGGTGTAACGGTTTAAAATGAACAGAAGTT
>SDBT01002851.1_pt1 | contig 30216 bp, 29 predicted proteins | sample 2277101 | NCBI WGS metagenome assembly SDBT01 (sample SAMN10404973, study PRJNA504765) | marine sediment metagenome | isolation source: marine sediment core GS10_PC15, 103 cmbsf | place: Arctic Ocean: Southern Knipovich Ridge | collected 2010
TCGATCATCGGCCAATACAATAATACTAAACGAAACATGCGTCATCAAGTTAGGTAAAATTATCTGCTCACCACATAAAGTTGCTAAACAACTTAAATATTTTTCAATATCTGAATGATTAATAGGGCTAGAATCTACTGCTCTGCTAGGACTATAGCCTAGAGCTTGTTCGCTTAACCCTAAAAAGGTTTCAAAATTGATTGCTGGTTTCGTAATTAATGCTGCATTAGGAATCATTATTTGCTTTTTCCAGTAATCTCAAACAATCTTTATATTGTCTATTTTTTAATGCACGAATAGCCATTTCAATAATAAGTTCTAACCTAAACACTCTTTCTTGTGCAGATTCTTTGCTCATAAATTCTCCCTTCTAAATAAGGAGCATAGCTGGGATTTGAACCCAGCTATGCTCTTAGTTTAACTGTTACCAGTAAACAAACATCCAATTCGAGAGAGCTTGTTATACAGAGGCCAATTGGATTTACCTAGCACGAGTTGTAGTAGGTTCTTGCACCTTTTCAACGCCATCAGATTTAACGGTAATAAATTTTACCATTTCTTTGTTTACGACCTTCTGAGATGGTAATCCTATAGGCGCTAAAGACTTTACGACCATTGGCACATGCCATGTACCTTTGCTATTTTCTGCTAAACGTATTTTAATTGTAACTGGCAACGGGCCATGTGGTTCAGCATCTAATTTTCGTCGCTTGATATCGGCAGGCGATAAAGGAATATAGGGATATAATTTCTTAGCCTCCGGCCTACTAGATTTATTCCCAAAGAAAACTTCTAAAAATTGACCTGTTGACTTTTCAAAAACCAAAAAACTAACGCCATATTGACATCCTGATAATGGCTTTGTTGATTGACCGACAATACGTTTAAACTCTGCCGATTGTTCGTCATAAGACACAACAATAGCAGATTTATCCTTCATATCAATTGCCTTTGGCCTTCTTGCCAAAGGTAAAACATCAATTGAATCACCTAAGTCAATAATTACTTCTCCACCTGGCTCCGGGATACCCCATCGACCGGGTGGAATCTTGCCAGAGTCAACATCTTTCCCTTTCGTGTACAATTTAACGTACTTCAAAAAATCGCCGCCTTTTGACAATTCGGCAAAAGCTTCGTCGTTACCAAGCTGTGTGGATGGAAGTTGGTTCAAATCAAGTGTTGCTAGTGCGTCTGTCATACCGTTCTCTCCGTTTCAAAGTTCAAAGTGAATAAATACCGTATCATACTATACTATACGAAAAAATTGGCTCTTAGACCGATTTTTTTTCAATTTTTTAGATTTAAAAAGAGATTTTTTCGTATAGTATAGTATAACAAGCTACATATTTAAGATTGGCAACAAATGCAAGTTTCTGAATCAATTAACAGCTTTCTACAGGCTCGCAAAATACCAGCCAACACTGACCTTATTGATCGTTGGCATATCGGACTTGAAACTCAAATCAATGTTGCGGCAGGGGATGGAGAACCTGTAGAAGGGAAACGAAGTACCTACACGGATGGAGTTAATGATTGGTGGAATATTAGAATTCCTAAAAATGCCGATACTGAACCTAATTGGAACGATTATCCTTTACAATGGCCGTTAGACCTCCATGCTGAAGGAATCGGGCTTACTGGGTGGGATTGGCAAAATCGTACTTCTAAGTGGGTTGGTTTCGATATTGACTCATTATTATCTCATGCGGCAGGGGTGGGTATATCTGACGAGGAATTAGAAAAAGTTAAAACTAAAGCGACAACTTTACCATATATTGAAGTACGTCGTAGTACAGGTGGCAGTGGTTTACATTTATACGTTTACTTAGATAATATACCGACTAAAAATCATACTGAACATGCTGCTTTAGCTCGTTGCATTTTAGGTATGATGAGCAGTGAAACCCGTTTTAATTTCTCTAGTCAAATTGATTGCTGTGGCGGTGTAATGTGGATTTGGCACCGTAAATTAACAGAAGAAAATAATGGCTTACAAGTTATTAAACCGAGTGAAAAAATACTTACTATAGACGATCTCCCGAGTAATTGGAAAGATCATATTGAAGTCGTGACTCGACGACGCTCTAAAATACAAATTACAAATGTCAACGATGAAAATCAAGACCCTTTTGATGCTTTAACTAGTGGACGGCGATTGATTCCTTTAGACACTACACACAAAGAAATTATTGACGAATTAAGCCGTTCGGGATTTTCTACAGTTTGGGTTTCAGATTATCATCTTCTTCAGACACATACGAAAGCCTTAGAAAATCTATCGGAGAGTGATTTAACACTCAAAGGTTACTTTAAAACCACTTCAGAAGGTAATGACCCTGCTACATGCAATTGTTTTTGTTTTCCATTGGATAGTGGTGGTTGGCGTGTATACCGATTTTCTCCAGGTATTACTGAACATGAAACATGGGAACAAGATGGAGATGGTTGGACAAATTGCTATTTTAACTGTTCACCAGATTTGAATTTAGCTTCTAAAGCACATGATGGAGTTGAAGCGCCGAATAACGGTGGCTATGTTTTCTCTGATGCTCATAAAGCGGTTAAAGTCTTAGAAATGCTAGGTCAGCCAATAACTATCCCAGAAGAATTACAAGAACGAGAAACTCGCCTTAAAACACAAAAAGATGGCCGTGTTGTTATTTCAATCAAAAAAAATAAAGATGAAGAAATACAAGGTTGGCTTGCAGAACGTGGAAAACTTTCCAGAGTATTAAATGTTAAAGCCGAAATAAAAGCTCAAGTAGCAGATGATAACTATTCCGAATATGATAAACTTATTCGTGCCTTAGTTTCACCCGAAGGTAAACGTGCTGGATGGTCGGCTAAAGCAATAGAGGGTGATTGGGTTGAACAACCGAAAGATGATATTAAAAGCGCACTTGCATATTATGGAAAACTTAGACCAGAAATTGATTTAATTGTTGGCTCAGCTTGTGTTAAACCGTGGCGTTTAGTAAGTTTACCTTTTCAACCCGAATATCCAGGTGGGCGTCAGTGGAATAAAGGTGCAGTTCAGTATCTTCATGCTCCCGCCGAAGTAGATAATCCTTCGCATCCGCACTGGGATATGATTCTTCGCCATTGTTTTGGAGAATTAACTGACACTTTAAAAGAATTACCTTGGGCACGACAAGCTAATATAAAAACAGGGGAAGATTATGGTTTGGCATGGATAGCTTGTTTACTTCGAGAGCCATTAAAGCCACTTCCGTATATTTTTTTATTCGGCCCTGAAAATTGTGGTAAATCAATTTTCCATGAATCTTTTTCATATCTAATCTCAAGAAACGGAATAGCATCTGCGAAGCTCGCACTAGAAAATACAAGTGGGTTTAACGGAGAATTAGCGGGCAAAATCTTAGCATATATTGAAGAAGGCGATATTTCAAAATCCCCACATGCTTTATCAAGACTTAAAGAATGGGTACTTAGTCCAGTATTCACCGTCCGCCAAATGCGAATGGATGCTTATTCGATGATTAATATGTTGCACTTTATACAAGTCGCAAATGATCCTTCATTTTGCCCTGTGTTATCAGGAGATACACGAATCACCATGATTCAAGTCTCAGATTTACTTCCCGGTATTGAAGTACCGCGACAAAAAATGGAAGATTATCTAATTGCAGAAGCCCCCCAGTTTATGCGTACAATTTTTAATCTTACACTTCCTCCAGTATTTGGTCGCTTACGCTTACCAGTTGTAGACACATTAAGTAAAATTTGCGCACAAGAATCTAAACGCACATTAGTTGAACATTTTATAGCTGAACATTACCATGTAATTGTTGGTGAGCGTATATTATTCAAAGATTTTTATAATAATTTTTTAGAGTGGTTATCACCTGATGAACGAAGTGCTTGGAGTAAACAAAAAGTAAAACATCAGTTACCGATTAATTGCCCAACTGGTGTATGCACTGGGAATCAAAAGTATATTGGTAATTTAACCGACCACGAAAAAGAACCAGAACCGGATACCCGCCCTTGGATTTTAGTCAATGGTAGATTGCGAATACAATGAGACCTATATCAAATACTGATCTTTATATGATTGCCAATTATCTTAAAGACACTGATAAAGATTTGTTTATTGCTATCAGTGAGTTAGGATTTAATCCAAACTGGTATAGTGAAGATGAATTACAGCAATGGTTAAAAGAAATTAATATAATTTTAATTAACAATATCTGGAGGAATATTAATGATTAAAGACAGCGGAACACGAACAGCATTTTCAACAGGTGCAGTACGTGATGCACAAGATGGTAAAGGCCGAATGGATTTACTACCTATACGGGCTATTATTGAAGTTGCAAAAATAATGGAAGGCGGCGCAGAAAAATATGAACCTAGAAACTGGGAAAAAGGGATTCCTTTACACCGATTTATTGACAGTGGATTGCGGCACACTATGAAACATCTTCGCGGCGATAGGGATGAACCACATTTGGCAATGGCGTGTTGGAATCTCTTATGCTGTTTAGATACTCAGATACGCATTGAAGAAGGATTACTCCCAGAAGAACTTAATAATTTACCAAATAATCCATTAACAATCCAAGATAATCCCAACAATATCCAACCAACCAAATGAAGCAAATCCCACTAACACAGGGCCAAGTAGCTTTAGTAAATGATGTTGATTATAAATATCTTAATCAATGGAAGTGGTGTTATAATCAAGGATATGTAGTTCGCAATAGTCGAAAGTCTAAAACTAAACGAACCATAATTCTTATGCACCGAATAATTGCAGAGCGCATGAGTTTAAATATAAAAGGCAAAGATATTGACCATATAGATATGAATACTCTTAATAATCGTCGAAGTAATATCCGTATTGCGACAAGATCACAAAATCAATCCAATCGAAATAAACAACAAAATAATACTTCTGGTTATAAAGGTGTTGGTTGGAAGAAACAAATAAATAAATGGCAAGCATACATTGCAATTAATCGACACCAATTTCATTTAGGTTATTTTACAAGTAAAATTCAAGCTGCAAAAGCATACAATGAAGCAGCTATAAAATATTTCGGGCCTTTTGCAAAATTAAATGAGGTATAACAATTAAGCACCTATACAAAAACATGGTGGCGTCAATTGACTGTGAAACAACTGGGACAGTTGCAGGCTTCCACGAGATTATCCAATTAGCTATTGTTCCACTCGATCATCAATTAAAATCACTAGACGGTTGGTGTCCATTCTACACCAACATACAACCTAACCACCCAGAACGTATTGATAAAGAAGCCTTTAAAATAAATGGTCTTAACCTTAATGCTTTAATGGATGCTCCAAATCAGGATCGAGTAATTGATTTATTTGAAGAATGGTTTGAGACATTACCCTTACCGGCAGATGGAAAGTTAATTCCATTATCACACAATTATATATTTGAACATGCTTTTCTTAATGCTTGGTTGGGTAAACCAACTTTTGATAGATATTTCCATTATCATGCGCGAGATGCCATGCAGCTTGCACTTGCAATTAAAGATAAATTAGCGCTTGCTGGTTTAGAACTTCCATTTGAAAGTATATCTTTAGTGAATTTATGTGAAATTTATGGTATTAAAAATAACAACGCTCACGATGCTTTAGCAGACGCCCTAGCTGAAGCTGAATTATACCGGACGCTCTTAGGAGCCAAATAATGAGCGCGTATAAAATCACAGACTGGAATGAAGATATTATTCAAAAAATAAATGAATTATGTGAAAATCCAGACCCAGGTTGTGAACCATTAGACCCATTAGAAGAAGTTACTGATCCCCATAGATGGTCAGTAGAGGACATAGAAGATGCTCAAGATAAATTAAAAGAAATCTGCGATGAAAATGAATTTGAAGCCGAATTAAAATTATGGAAACAAGAAATTGTCGATGAACTTAAAGAAGCGATCGAAAATGAATGGTGTCTTTGTTGTCTTGAAACAGTAATTCATATATCCGAAACACAGATGCTATGCCGTGATGAGATAATTGGTACGGGTCCGACAATATGCGGAGAAAAATGCGCGAACATCCCTACTTGCTTGTGTTGTCCGGGAGTAGATTATCCTCCAACTATAGGAACATATACAGAAGTAAAAGATATTATAGACGGTTTACAAATCATTGAACCTACCGAGACAGAAAGATTTTGGGGTGTTTATAAAAACTTTACGAATGGTTCCACTCAAATAACTGATTCAACATTAATTGCTAATGGTACAGTTGGCTTAGATGGTGTGATACATTATACTGGTTCTGCGAGTATGCAAGATAAACATGCAGACGGGCAAATTCACCGTTGGTGGAATTGTGGGTGTGCAGAATTCAACCCAGGCTGGCCACTAGGGGACGGTTGTTGCAAAGAGTGGGGGTACGACATAGGAGACGAAATAGAGTTTCCGCCTGTTGGCCACACTTTAAATTTTACATTAAAAGTAGCTCGATCATTTAACAAACTTTCAGACCCGTGTAATGAATAATTGTACTCATAGATTAGAAGTGTGTCGAAGTAATGTAATTGCTTATTATGTGTGTCTACACACAAAAAAACCTATAACATTAAATCAATGTGTCAATTGTGAATCCATTAAAATACCGGCGCAAATATCAACCCCACAACCAATGCCAAAATTAACAACTCGCATCCATTCTTATGTAACTGCTCTTAAAGAATGGAAAAAAGCGGGAAAACCAATTCGATCAGATGAAGAAGTGCTACGCATTTTTGAAGTCTTTTGTGATAAATGTAAATCACATAAAAAGAACAAGTGTCTATTTTGCGGCTGTCGAGTAGCTATAAACGGCTATCCAATAACAAACAAAATCAAGATGGCAACAGAACATTGCCCCAAAGAATTATGGTAGACTGCAATAATTGTCCAGAACCAGGAAAAACAATTTCCATCATCCACACTAGAGGAAGTTCTTTTGCCGCACTATTACGACTTGCGCTACCAGATGCAATCGTACATGACGATTGTTCGATAGAGATAGATTTGCCGACTATTGATGGATTTAGACAAGATGAAAATAATCCGCAATTATTTCACCTAGAAGAACCTCCTTGCAGCTATCGAGCTATTGAAATCACTTATCCGCATATCACTGTAAAGTGCATAGCTGGTTTTAGTGACTGTGACAACTGCGATAAAAGATACTTCTAATCTTTCAAGAACGCTATTTCAGCGCCGAACTTACTATCTTCATCATCATACTTATAAGCGAATACTGCTGGTTCAGCATGTTCTACTGTAACTAATTTGGCATTATCGCCGTCCCAAACAAGTATACCTTCATCTGCATCAATTTTAGCGACAAACGACGATAAGTAAGCTGCTCCAACACCCAAATTGTTAGAATCAACAATCTTAGTGTGACGAATATCTACCAACGCACTCGCAGTTGTTTGAATAGGTAGCGGTGGATCAATACTTTGTGGAATCACGACGCGAAGATTCATCACTGGTCTACGACCGGACGTTAATCCACTATAGGATGCTGGTGTTACTACAGTCTGTGCGGTAAAACCAATATCTGTGGGAGATGAATCTCCATAATCACTTTGAGCACCGAACACTACATTTTGCCCACCAATAAAAATTGTATCTACAATCGTGCTGGTATCGCCAACAGGTAAATCACCATAAGCACCGCTTCCAAGCCCTCCCCCGCCAGCACTCCCACCCGCTCGCTCACTTATAGTAGGCCAAATAACTGTTTGTGCTAATGCAGAGGGCCAAAAAAATTCATATTTTGTCATTTCGCCAGCAATAATGGGCACTAAACACTCAAAATCAATACTATTATCTGCCGAATTATAATTAGCTTTTTCGACAAGAGATAAAATACTTCCGGTGGCTACATAAGATGTTGTAAAATCTAATGTAACTGCATCAAAAGTTTCTAAATTTAACTTATTTAAAAAAGTTTTGAACCGGATTTTTTTCCAAGTTTTAGACTTACGGATAAGCCAAAATGTAGCACACTTATAAACAATATCAGGTTGATTGTAGATATAAAAATCGTATTCTTCTTCTTGTGTACCATATTTAGTAATATTATGCCGAAGAATAATTAGTTTTTCATTGTCATCTTTCAAACGATCTGATTCTGGTGCCCAACTCATCCGCCATTTGACTTTCATCTTTGTTACAATATCTTCAGTGGGGGTCAATTCAACTTGAACACCTTCTGCATCTATATCACTTACTGTAATTGTATCAACAGGAGTAGGTTCTTCTGGTAAATATTTCAAATAAAAGACGCCACTCTTAATCCAAATTGCACATCTAGCTTGAAAAGCAATTTCTTGTAACACTTGAATAGTATTTTGTCGATCTAAAACAGGAAAATTCGCTGGAAACTGCTGTAATTTTGCTCTAACATAATTAAATGATTCTATATCCCAAGTAAGACTTGTATAACTTTGAACGATATATTTTAAAATATCAACAATATTAGGACCAACACTTGATTCAAATGTTGCATAAATATCATCACTCCAGCCTTCATCTAATGAACTTAAAGGTTTTGATAGAACAATTTGAACTGCCACAATTGATCCGTATCTTTGTGTATTAACAGTGTATAAATCTGATGGCACGTTAGTTAATCTACGCTCGCCAATTAATTGTTTATACGCTTTTACAGCCAATACTGTACCAGGTATGATTGAAGCAATATATGTGATTGCTTCATAACTTGTCAACGATACCGAAGCCCCGGCGTCTGCCCAAAAATGTCTTGCCACTGGAGTAGACCCCTGATTCCCCTGATTTGATTCGGCCCCTATCACCAGTTCCCCGTGGTGTATAAGCACTCCATCTATAACTTCACCTGTGACAAAAGATGATCCAGGTGGTACAGGGTCTTCAAAGCGATACTCTCGCCGATTATTATTGTCGCAACCGCCAGCCGTACTAGATACTCTATTATCCCAATCACTCACAGCCGTCGTTTCATTTTCTGCGTGATGCCGATCATAAACAGTAAAATACTCACCGTTGAAACGACCAGTAAAAGTCCCACCATTAATGCTGATAGACACTGTTGTATTTTGCGGGAAATCTTCGCCACCTAAAATACGAATAGGATTATCCCCCGCACCTTGAGATTCGGCTGTTTGTTCAAGGTCATCTTGTATATTTGATTCACCCTGACGTTGACACGCATGTTGTCGGACAAGTTCATTTCTTTGTTCCTGACATTCATTAGCAGCTTTACGGTATTTTTTTGATAAATGTATTTCAACACGCTCATAGTCAGTCCAAGCGTCTGCCACTGAATCTAAATGATTAAACTGTGCATCTAATATCCATAAACTAGCAAAATAAGCTGACTCATTCCCGCCACTAGAACTCGCTTGCCTCCACTGGGTTTGACCGCTAACAATACCTACTCCTGTTAAAGTTGTGCCCTTTACTGCTTGATTAATTTGTAAGACAGGATAGTTAAGAACTTTGCCAAATACCATCGGCCAAGCCTTACCAACTAAATCTGCTGGTAAGTATGGAAACTGTCCTTCTTCCGCACTAAAACCAATTTCCCTATCTTCAAGTTGCGATATAATTGTTATTGTAACAGTTCGATCACGTTCATTCCAAATAATTGGGGTATTAATCTCCCCACTAAAAATCAAAAACTTATCAACCAACTCAAGTTCTGTAAAATATTGGTATACACGCGCAGGCCGCTTATGTACATCATATTGATCCATAACAGCTTTAATCGAGCCATCAGAATCATCTAAAGTGATTGTAATTTCTTGTGAATTTGAACTGTCACCAACATTAATAATATTATCGAGATCACTTACTTCAAGTATTTTCCCAGGAATTGTGCCAATTTTCTTATCGGCATAAACACCAGTTGTTATGCCTGGAATAGTAAACATACCATTGTACTGAGATGTTTTCTCATCACCATCTTTTGCAGTTATAACAAAATAATGTGCGCCAGGTATAAGATCACCTAAGTCACCAGAATAATTATCCCCAGGAGGATCAGCATAGGGGCCATCTACTGATATACCTTCACCATCAATTAACAACCAACTTTGTGTTGTTCCTGCCGAAACATGCCAAGTAATCACTTCATCAGTGACAACTACCTCAGTGATTTCTGGTCCATCTGGTTCTACTGGATCACCGGAAATTGTGAGTGTGCCATTATACTGAGAAGTCCGTCCTTGACCATCTTCTGCTTTAATAGTATATTCATAGGTTCCCGATGGTAACGTGCCAAATGTACCAGAGTAATTTGATCCTGGTGGATCGCTATAAGGCCCATTAACTGGTGTTATTGTTTTCCCGTCAACAATCAATGCTGTAGTCGTTGTACCCTCAGATACATGCCAACTAATTAATGTTTGAGTTGTAACCACAGCACTAATAACTGGTGCCCCACTTATAAAAGTGGTTGCCACCCAATCAATCTCAACAATATTAACTGGTTCAGTACCATACTGTTGAGCTAATTTTGCTAAGCCATTTGCAGAAATATTACGCATTGGCATACCTCCATATTAATCCTTTATGAGTCTTGCGTTTACCGTATAAACACCGTCTTACACCATCAACATGATAACCTTTATCTTTTACACTTGAAATTGACTCAAACTGTTCAACACATTGGTTGTTTTCATTATAAGCATTTATCGGCCTTCTAAATCGTTTTCGACTTTCCCGCATTTTCTGTTTTGTTTCCTCGCTGCAAATTCGACCACATTGTGCCTTCGACATCTTTACACGTGTTTCAACAGAAAACTCACGACTTTTATTTCGGAGTATTAATTTTTGTATGTTTTCTGATGAAACTGAGTGCCCTCTATTAGCTTTACTCAACTTTCGGCGTGTCTCACCCGATGTAATATGGCCCGCGCTTCCTTCACCACCATCAGTAAGATTACATAATGGGCCTGTCTTTAAATCACGACGCCCAACTTGCTGGATTAATTTATGCTCTAATTCAAAAGCATCATTCTCAGTTAAGCAATCTTGTATTATTACAATCTCTGGTTGCATATTATTCTTTGCCATCTTTCTTAGCTTATTATAAAATAGCGGTAATTTGTTGGGGCTAGAAGGCCAATGACACCGTGCTAAATGAACATAAGCACGATCATTATGTCCTTTACCAATATAAAATGGCAAATTCGACTTAGATTCATAATAAGCATAAACATAAAAGATACTCATTAAATTTGTTCTACTCCCTCAAACTCAATATCCACATTTACACTTTCCCCTCTCGGAAGAGGCGAAATAGCTGGGCCACCACGATCTGTTGTGTCAAATTCAAATGGGTTATTTATAAAATTTCCAGTCCATACTCTATCATTATGGTCAGTTATTTTTATTATATCTGCAAAATAAGCATACACAAACGCTCTAAGCTCAAGCGCCTTATTGCGAGTCATTTTAAATGACCAAAGTAATTTTCTTCGATCTTTACGTTTAATATAAGTCCGTCGAGTCCCATCGACGGCCAGCTTTCGATTGACTTCAACTTGTAATGATTCTGCGTCACTAAATTTAGGGTCTGGTAAAATCGACGTAGTTTGAATCAGCGGATAGGGTGCTTGTATAATAAACATTATAATTCTGTGTCAACTGTCCAATGCCATCTAACAAAATTTCCAATCGTATAAACGCCACCAGACATTATTTAATCCCAAGTTTCTCACACTCAGCCAACAGTTTGTCGTTCGCTTCTATTTCTGCATAAAGCGCATTTTGACGGCAGACTAACATCTCTCTTTCCCGTAGTAGATCATCAAGGCGATAAATCCTATACACTGTACTGCTGCACTTTATTGAACCGTCGTCATTTTTCGTAAATTTATCCATAGAATTATACCTTTAATCTGCCTCTGTTATACTTCCAATTTTATCTACCTCTAAATGCATCCCGACCTGAGTAATATACACGTCGTCGGCATACTCAGTTCCCCCAGTTGCAGCTATACGTTTAACTCTTATCTTAACTTGACCACCACGAAGATAATTAGTTAAAGTTGCATTTCCCATATCTAAATAAAATGCCTGGAGTGTAGAGCTTCCTGTCGGCACAGTATCCTCAAGTGATAAAACTGCCTGTTCAACCCAAGCTTCATTTTTATCAGAATAAGCAACCCATATAGAAAATTTAACAAACCTATCCGCACCAGTTGATTGAGCAGTTTTAATAGTATAATGAATATGTAAATGACCATCAGTTCCTTCCTTCCAGTTATGAAATAACTCATTAGCCTGCAAGTCTATATAATCGTTTATATCAAATGCATACTCCTTAGTGTTTGTTGTAAATGTTTCCCATGTTGGCTCTCCTGAAGCCGGTGTTACTTTACCAGTAGCAACTGGAAACTGTAAATCCCTATAAACTGAAGTCTCCAATATAAGAGTCTTATTGGCACCAGTTGTAATTATTAAATCAGTCGGGGTTGACGTATCTGTTTTTATTTCTGGTGTAAGTACCTTAGCAGTCGTTAAATCTTCGAGAGCAATTAGGTGTCCATTAACAGTGAGGTACTGAGCAGCAGTGGTAGCTGCAAACACACCATAAACCATAGCCTTTACGCGGCCATCGGCCTCATTACCCCTGAGCGTATTATCAATGAATAACTTGTTAGAGCCTGTTTCGTAATACCCTGCGAAGTATCCGATACATACATTTCCAGCGCCAGTACCAGTATAATAAGAACGGAAACCAATTAAAGTATTTCCGGTTCCAGTAGAATTAAATCCAGCGTTAGTGCCTACTGCCGTATTATTACTACCGCCATTATAAAATAGTGCGTCACGCCCTATAGCGACATTAGAAAAACCTCCTGCATTAGTATATAACGCATTAGTACCAATTGCAATATTATCATTGCCGGTAGTTGAATACCCAGCGTTAACCCCTATTCCTACGTTATAGCTTCCTGCCGTATTTAGAATTAGTGCATTACTTCCAAAGGCAACATTACCTGCACCATTAACATTAAGGTATTGTGCAAAAGAACCTATGGCAACATTTTCCGCCCCCGTTGTGAGATTTAACAGAGCCGAGGAACCAATAGCTACATTAGAAAATCCCGTTGTGAGATTCCTTAATGTCACGGTTCCTAGTCCTACATTACGAGACGCTAATGTAGCAGCCCCGCCCCCGGCACTTAAAGTAAAATTACCTGAATTAAGTCCCAAGAATATATTTTCACCAGCAGTCGTTGGGTCCATATAAGCATGAAGGAACCTTGTGGAACTCTGAAATATAACTCCTATAGTAGAACTAGTCGTAGGAACTAAGTTTAATGATCGAACAGATAAAGCCGTTCCATCGTATGTTAAGTTGACATCATCAATCAAGCGACCATTAGTAGTAGCATAAGTAACACGACCCGAAGTAAGTCCTTCGCTAAGCGCTATATATTTCCTGGTGGCTCCAGTAGTTATAGTAAAAAACAAATCATCAGTTGTGAATTCGATAGCACCAGCTTCAGCGGACGTAAGCGATGTGCCAGTTGTCAATTTTAGTGGTGCAGTCCCAGCAGTAGCACTACCAGCAGGAAGTGTTAGCCATGCAGTAGGTGTGGAAAATATCCCGACCTGCGCATTAAATGTAATGTCTTGAGCTACCGCAGTAGCAGCAAAGACACCATAAACCATCGCCTTAACACGAGCGTCAGCTTCATTACCCCTATATGTATTATCAATAAATAACTTGTTAGAACCTGTTTCATAATACCCTGAATATGTTCCGATAAATACATTGTTGCTATCGGGACCAGTGAAACCACTACGAAGGCCAATTAGTGTATTAAGATTTCCTGTTACACTCCTCCCCGCAAATGAACCAACTGCTGTGTTATTAGAAATACCGGAATTAACAGATAGCGCACTATTACCAATAGCAGTATTAGAAACACCATCTATGATATTAAATAATGCAATACTACCCACGGCTATATTAAATGCACCAGTCGTACAAAAACGTAATGCGTATGCACCCACAGCTACATTTTCATGTCCCGTAGTTAAAACAGGAAGTGTTAATGTTCCCATCCCAAGATTCCTAGAAGCCAGCGTAGCCGCCCCACCAGCAGGACTCATCGTGAAATTTCCGCAACTTAAACCAACGAAGAAATTATCTCCGACAGCCGTAGCGTGAAAAAAGTTATGAATAATAGCAGTCCCGACTTGTGTAATAGCGCCCACGGTAGCACTAACTGTAACAGGAATATCCAGGCTATTTGTCGATAATGTATCACCATCAAATGTCAAGTCGGCATCATCTTCTAGTATGCCACCAGTACCAGCCAACAGTACGCGACCATCGGTAAGTGTTGGAGTGGTAATGGAACCTGAAGTGGATAAGTTCTCAGAAATACTGACATTGCCGTCTTTGCCAATAATTAGTCTGTCTACGCCCACACCTGTCCTTAACCTAATTTCTCCATCGGTATACTCTGTCGCAAGGGCAAGAATATCATTACTGTTGCTATCCATAGCTAAGTAACCAACTCTATTCGTATTGTTTCCTCGATAGAATTCTATTAGTGTTGATACCCCTCCGTCTGTTGCTGCATTTGAATCTGCTAACCTTATTGTTGGAGTTAATGATTCTATATGTAGATTTTTTTGTGGTAATGCCGAACCAATACCTAATCTGTTATTTCCAACATCAAAAAGTAAACCAACATTATCTTCTATAAATGTTGTCCCGTTCGAGATTACAACCGAGCCTGCAGTTAATGAAGTCGTATCAAAATGTTTAGTGGCAACGAAATTTAGTAAGTTATTATGGTCTACAGCAGTCTCATCTAAACCAACATCATCGTCAGTAAGGGTAATTGGTGACGTAACTGTAAGATTTATATTAGACAAATCAATCCAATCAACAGCTTGGAGTTGCTGAATAGTTCCCGCATCAATTATAAGTGGTTTCTTAGCTGCCATAATTTACTTTGTAATCTCCTAGAGATATACAGATGAGTCAACCTCAATATCGAATGTTTGAAATGATGCAGCCCTACCGACCCGAACAACATATTGACTCAATACTGAAGGTGCGACAGCAGTAATACGCCCTGCGGTAGTTGCGTCCAAATAATAAACCTTTCCTGGCGTAAGTGCTGACACCCCAATAATATCTGTCCAATCAGTTAATGTAATCTTTCCTTCGGTGATATACCGAACAGTAAAGGTCGCCTCGGCTGCTGTAATTGCAAATCCAATCGCTCCTGCCGGTATCGCCGCATCCGCTATCGCTAATGCGGCATGTCCAGTTGCTTTTATATAAACTGGTTGCCCAACTAAAATTGATTCATCCGCTTCAGCCGCATAACTTGCTTCCACACCTGGCTCTGGTTCGGGTTCTAAAGGATTCTCACAATCATAATAATCATCAGGTCTTACTCGTCGTAATGGTGTATCCGGCACCCAAGGAATAACTTGCGGAGTCCATGTTTCATCCAATTCGCCCTCGAATTGAAAACTAACAGTATAAGCGTTAAAGCTATCTTCAACAATCGGTTCATCTGCTACAGTAATAATTCCACGCCAAAATCTTTGTTCCCAATCAATCATACCAACTTCTTGACCGAGATAATCCCCTATAAAATCTAATAAATCTTGTGCCTCAGTTCTTCGCAAAGCGGAAAAACTCAAAACGTGAGTTTGAATCTTAGGCCAAATCGGATCAGCAAAAACAATTAATGTTCCGCCACGAGTTTCCCGTGAAATACGATTAAAACTCAATCTGTCTTTATTCCCAAGATTAGGTGCCCTCAATGTTACTGAATCTGTTACTTCACCTACCGCAGGATAAACTAATTGAAATGGCGCTTCAATACCATCCATTGGTTCATTTAAAGTCGGTGAAACTGCTGAACCTTCTTCCGTAAACGGGCTATATTGTTGATCTACCCTACGATTAGCAATAAAATATGCTACTGATTGTTGTATAGCTAATACATGACTTTGAGCTTTTATCAATATCAGCTTAGCATCAATCGTTTGGACTAATCCAACCGCATCTGAAACTGAACCACCATAACCCCACTCTACAATTTGAATAAGAGCAAGTTCACTTTCACTTATATCTCGCTTTAATTCTTCGCCTGATAAATCTAAAGTATGATTGACTTCTACGATAGCGACACGATTAATCACACTAGCTAAATTTAATATGCTAGTAACGGATTGAACAACATCTGATCTGCCTTCTAATCCAAGGTCATCTTCTAATGATTCGTAATAAGGATAAACCCCAGTTGTCGATCCTGCAACACCGAGATCATGTTCAACCAAAGCGTGAATAGGAGATATTTTTATTATAGTTTGCTCAAGATTCAATACACTTTCTTGAGCGCGAACTAAATCCAGTTGGATTACAATCTCTTGGGATAATCCAAGATTGTCGCCAACTGCCCGTGCGATATAATACTCGGCCTCCCCTGTTAATGCTAATACACTTTCAAACTCTCTTTCTTCTTCAACCGGCGTAGGTATACGAATAGCCACATCAATGTATTGACGTGTAGCGCGTGCTTTTCCAGTGCCTGTTTTCAGTACATCGGTGTATTGACGTGTAGCTCGGAGCATTAAGCCACTACTTTCAAACCAAATTGTGCCGAGTTTACACCAGCAGCCAGCCAAGCAGCAGACGTATGGGGGTCTTGCTCTAAAATTCTAGTTCTTGTAAGATAATCTGTGCTTCCAATTGCTTGCCCCGCATCATCACTTTCTGTCGTGCTGGATTTGCACACAGTTTTTATATCAAAGCTAGTTGCGTCTGTTTCTCTGCAATCAGTATTTACTTGCACACCAAAAATATCCCCACTGACGGCTGCATCAGTACCATATAAATCTTTGTGCGTATCTGTAGCAGACTCAACATACGTTGAATCATCATCACAAACTTCTTCATCCACACACTCATAGTTGCTACCCGCACTAGGAGTCAATTGTGTTGAATCACCAGCAGCATCAGGTCGGATTGTATCAACTCTTACATTACCAAGAAAATTATTGTTAGCACTTCCTGAACCATCTAAACAATATAAATCATCTATCCTAACAGCACGACTAGAACCAGAACCACCAGCCACGCCAGTAAATCTAAAAGTTGTGTGATACTCATTAGTGCTCACTTTAGTATCTATATTAGTAAGAGAAAGTTTTGTATCTCTATCGACTTTTACCACTACGCTGCCAGTAGTATCATGGGAAACAACTTTTACTTCAATATATCGCCACGCTCCAACACCAATATTAGCTCCACTTGTTGTTCCTAATAAAGTATCATAACGGTATACGTTTATTTCCCCGTCTGTGCGGATACGAAAATTTACGCCTCTATTTGCCCCATCGTAAAGACCTAAAAACTGACTGTTATTATTGATGGCTCCACTTATTTTAAAAGCAAACCCAACAATCATTGTTGCATTTGTAGTCAAATTACCTGGACTAAAATAAACCGTCGTATCCCAATTAATATATATCCCATACCCACCTAAACGACCTACACAAACTGCAATTTTAGTAGAACCCTCATTATAAACAGGGTACTTCCGCGCAACAATACCTGTCGGAGAAGGTGCAGCATCTTCCACAGTGCCAAAATTATCAAAACCATCTATCCAAAGTAGCATAATTTCATCCTTTATATAAACGCCCTGACAGCATCCATACTGCCAGAGCGGTTGGCAAGGGAGATCATCCAGATACAGTATATGTTACCTTCAAAACATCATTATCATTCAAAGGTACAGTAGCGCCAAAAGCACCTGTAGCCCAAAGTACACCAGCAGTACCGCCCTTAGTGGACGAGCTAGTTATAAAGATGCCTTTAATTGTCACAGTAGCATCTATTGTAAAGTCAACTGTCGCAGCATTTGTCACAGCACGCCCAGCAGCCGCACCAGTCGTCCACTCCCCGCGATTAGCTTCATCATAATCTTCTGCTTCAGCCCACCCAGCATGTGAACCCATTACATCGGCATCTTCAAATGCCGTCCATCCGTCATCATCAACTAAACCAATATACCATGTAGTGACTGGTGTTCCTTCATGGAATTCAGTTTCCAAAATATGATTTAGTCCTTCATCTACGATACCGTTAGGAAAATCATATTTAGCAATTAGTTTACCATTTCTGATATGCTCAACATGAAACTTGCCCTGTAATTTTACATTCATTCTTATCTCCTGGTTTTGTTAATATACCGAATAGCTTGTCTTAAAATCTCACAATCATCATAGGCTTTACCCAATAAATGATTGCAATTACTACACAATAACCCTCTAACCTGACCTGTTTCGTGGTCATGGTCTACAACTAATTCTGTGGCCACGCCACATATCGCACAACATCCATTCTGTCGCATATAAAGTGTGTTATATTCTTCAGCAGATAGCCCATAAGCGCTTTTAATCTTTTGAAGTTTTACTTGTTCTTTATTTGCATCTCGCCACACTTTTGCTTGAGCTTTTATCTTTTCTGCAAATTCTGGATTTTCTGCGTATTTCAAACGGCGTTTACGATTTTTTTCCTCTTTATTCTTTTCATAGTATGCTTTCCGGTATTTTCTAATCTTAGCTTTATGCTTTTTATAGTGAGCACGCGCCTGCATACGTCGATTTTCTATGTTTCTACCCATTACTTATTGTCGTATTCGACTGCTGCCTCTTCGTATTTCACGATTTATTGCTTTAACAACATCTCTCCCTACCTGACCGCCACTGTTGCTATTAACATTAATTGAGACATCCCCTATAATACCCGCACTCGTGGTAGAGCCACCTTCCGATTTGAAATTCGGTTTACCTCCAGAATTCATAGCTACAAGCTGAGAATACCATTGTCTAGTTGATTGAGGATTCATAACAAACTCACCCTTACTTAACATCGCGGGAATCGTATCCACCCCTCTTGCAGCCCCACCTGAATCAAAGTTTGAAATTTTGCCACCTGAAAAAGCTGTTACTGTTCCGGTTGGAACTCTATATGCGGCCGCTGTTGCTTGATTAATCGCCCTTGTGACACTGTTCCAAGCTGAAATTAAACCAATTGTAGCCGAAGCAGCAGAATCAATCGCGGCTATTTGTTGATTAATTGCAGATGGAATCTGACTAGTTGCCCCTTTTATTTGATCGGTAGCGCTTTTTTGTTGTTGAAGTGCCTCAAGCTGTCGTCTAAAAAGGTCTACTTTTTGTTGTTCAGCAGGATTAACATTACTAGTTTCTAATCCTTCTTTAGCAATTTGCAATTTCTTTACAGCATCAAGCGCTGTCATAATTTCTTGTTTAAAAGCGGTGCCAAATCCAGCTTTCTTAAAAGTGCCTTTTTTATTTAATTCTTCTGCTGTTTGACCTAATTTAAATAACGCATCATTAGATAATTTTCCTTCAGTTTTTATCCGTTTTATACTTTGAATGAAGTTTACTATATCTCTTTGAGCACCTTGTACTGCTTCTTTCCATTGAGGATCAAACAAATCCGTAACACTTGGAGTCACACCTGGAAATGCTGTAGCGCTAATCTTTTCCATTGCTCGCGCGTAATTTTTTGCTGATTCATCATAATTTACTCTGTGCATTCCTGCGGCAACACCTTGGGCCACAGATGTAGCCATTTTTTCCTCAAAGGCAGTAAAAACTGGATCAAGTCCATCTCGAATGATATTCATCCCTGTAAATGCTTCAATCTTAGCTAAAATTGGGACTTCAATTCTTAATTGATCTGCACTAGCCTGTAAATCATCCCACATTTTAGCCATTGATTGTGGTGCAATTTGTATTTCTTTAAGAAAGACACCAGCTAACATCCGTTCCGCGTCGCGTCTCATATCCTCAAAGACTTTTACATCGCCCATATAGTCGCGTAAAAAATCGCCTTTTGCATACTTGTTTATTTTCGCGACAAAATCTTGAACTAATCTATCATACTCATCTAAATCTTTTAAAGCCTCTTCTGGCCTCTTCAATACAGATACGCCCGCCTCATCTTTAGCAAAATGAGCAAGTTTCTCTTTTAATACATCCACATCCCGATTCAATTCAGCATAATGTTTCTCAGATGTACTAGCTTGATTCTCAAGCTCTTTAGAGGCTTGTTGCCTTAATTTTGCTTGTTGTCTAATACTATCGGCGCGTTTTTGAAGTACCCCGTTGATATCATCTTCAGACTGTCGTTGTAGAACTAAATTTCCAGACTGATTTACAGCCGTTAAATATAATTGCCTGTAAGCGTCAACTCTGTCCCACGCCGCATCGGCTAATCCTTGTTGAACATCATCTAATGCTGTTCTTTGTAGTCGGGCAGCTTTACTAGCTGCGCTATTCATTTCGCTTTGAAAATGACTAGCTTGTATTCTTTCATTTCTAAACCGATTAATATTTGCAATCGTCTTATTATCGGCAATTTGTTGCTCAAGTTGATCGGCCGTTCTAAATCCTTCGACCGACTCACGAGCCATTTGAACGCTCAAGCGCTTAATGTCTCCCGTTAATTTTTTATAGCTACCAAGAATATTATCGAAAGCACGAGTAGCTGACGATTGCATTATTTTCATTGCGTCTTGAAAATTAGATTTATCCTCTACGAAACTTTTACTCGCTTCAGCAGTATATTGACGAAGAAGTTTTATTTTTTCCTTATTTTCGTGTTGCGCTTCACGGATAGCGGCGCTTGTTTTTAATTTGTTTAATTCAATTAAGTCCTCAAGTGCTTTACGCTCTTTTAACATTGGCGTGATAATATTATTTTCAATAGCTTGTCCAATGCCTTTTCCAATCACTCGCGCAAATTCAATACCGATCAGGAGTAAAAACGCATTTCTGAATTTAGCAAATTGTCGTAACCCAAGGGTTGAACCACCAGACCATTTAGCCCACACCATATCAACTGATCTACCCCATCTGACTGTAGCCAGATGTAATGCTCCAATACCTAGAATAAGAGCAGGTACTTCAGCGGTTGCCATCTTTAAAACACCAACTAACCCCGCCCCACCACCTAGAAGCGAAATAAGATTACCCAACACTTTAACAACTTCGGAACCTAAATCAACAGTAAAGAAGTTTTTAAGTTTATTTAATTCTGCTTGCAAACGAGCAGCATCCGTCCGTAAAACTTCCATTGATTTAGTTGCAAGAACACGTTGGTCAATCGCTATCAATTTTTCCATTGCTTCATTATAAGAATCTGTTCCTTCAGATAACAACCGTAAAGCACCGGCAGCCCCTCTTACTCTCCTAAATAATTGACTCATCGCCTGTGATGAACCATCCGTTGTCCCTTTAATTTTTTCCAATGCCCCAAGAAATCCAAAGGTTCTAATCGCGGCTTCGCCCGATTCAACACCCAATTCTTTGAATGCTTTTTTCATCTCTTTAGACGGCTTCAATAAAGCTGTAAAAATACCACGCATTTGCGTAGCAGCTTCAGTTGCTTTTACACCACCGATAGTAATTGCAATTAACCCTGATTGCAATTCTTCCATACTTGTACCAACTTCGTGTCCTAATGTTTGGATACGACCTAAAGCAGTACCTAATTCGCTCGCTCGGAAACGACCTAAATTAATCGCCTCAAAGAATTGAGCAGCCCTTAATCCAGCCTGTTCTGACGATTCACCATAGGCGTTTAAAGCACCTGTTAAAAGTTGAGTTGCGCCAACAAGATCATCCTCAGTTGCTTTAGCTAATTGATTGGCCGCAGTAAGAATATTAATGCGATCAGTGGTGGAGGTGAATTGATCTGATAAAGTTTGATATTGTGCTTCTGCTACGACTAAAACGGGTTGATTAAAAGCCTCTGACATTACTCGAACATCATTTGCAATTTGTTGGTATGTTCGACCTGGATCAATTGTTTTTATTTCACTGACAGACCTTGTAAATTCTAGTTGTGATCTATACGCGAATTCAAACGCATTTCGTACAACATTCAAAGAACGAACTAATACTTGCGTTTGAATAACACGAGAAAGAGTTTCCCAACTGACAAGAAGTTTTTTAGATTGGTTTCCCAACTTAGACATTGATGAACGGGTTCGATTTGCAGCCGTATTAAAACCTTTTGTACGTCTGGCTACATTATTTAATGAAGAAGCAAATTTATTAAAAGCTGCTTCAAGATTAGCTAATGTAGAAAACGTATTTCCTGCATTAAAACCTAATTGTTGATTAATTTCTTCCGCCATCTTAATTCACCACTATTGTCGATACGCCCAAGATGGAACCCCATCCTGGAAGTGTTATACTTCCTGCAAATTGTTTAAAAGCCTCTTCAGCTTTTACTTGAAAATTATACGGACCGGGATTTTTTAAATGAAAACCCCATTGAGTTGCATCATTATATTCGTTAATTATTAGATGCGGTAAAGTAGTCTGATAAGTAAAAGTGTATAAACCTTGTTTCTTGGTTCCCGGTTCAAATAAACCAGTTCCATGTCCTTCGCCTAATGCTATTCGATTAGGTGCGTCACCTTCAGGAGCCATAGTTAAAACATAGGCTATATGACTTGCTAAAGGCGAAAAAGTTGCAATTGATGCTCCACTCCAAACAGGTAATCCAGCCGATGTAGATTCTTTTACTACAGCAGTCAACCAAACTTTACACCCATCGGCTAATGCTGCCGACAATCTCTCATGTAAATCCCGCTTATACCTTGCGAAATCTATTCTCGGAACTTTTAGAACTGCGTTAATGTGCATTTAAATACTCTATAGCTTTTTGTAAAATTTCAACATTGTCTTTAGCATTGCCCAATAAACGATTACAATTACCGCAAAGTAAACCTCTAACTTTCCCTGTTTTGTGGTCGTGATCTACACATAAATGTTTTGTTTTACTATTGGAATTCAGAGTCATATCACAAATTGCACACTTCTTATTCTGTTTTTCTAGTAAACAATTATAGTCATTAATCGTGATACCGTAGCGACTTTTTAAATGTGCATTATAATATGTTTTATGCCTCTTTTGTCTATAAAATAATTTTTGCTTTTTAATCATACAATCTTTACAAAAAGCTGATTTACCGGATTTTTGTCTTAAATCGCCGTAAAAATCTATGTTTGATTTTACAGTTTTACAGCACTTACATTTTAATAAAGCCGGAACAACAATATGCTTTCTACATATAAGCCTATGAATTCTTTCTTTTTCTGCTCTAGAACGACATTCTTTACATTGAGATTGATGGCCGTCACAATGATTTTTATTCGCGCTAAATGCAAATAAGGATTTCTCAATTTTACAGGTGGAGCATATTTTCATGCTATTTAGTTAGCTCCTGCTAATGCGGCAGACCTTTCATCTTCATCATGTGTCGCAACTTGATCGTAAGCAAGCACTAAGGCTTGATTAACTACACCTAATTCATTCCATTCTATACCCACTGAGACTCCAGGGGGTCTAATTCCAAGCCTTTCACAAGCCCTCCAGATAGCATATAATCCAGTCCTATATTCGGGCCAGATTATTCTTCCTACTGTGCTAGAGTCTCTAGTAAAAAAAGTTTTCGAGCGGCCTCTAACTTATCTTCATCAAGACTATTCGCTTGCATTACTAACTGCAACACTCGGCCACACTCAATTGTGGATAAGCCTGCATTTTTCAAATCTTCTTCCCAATTTAGCCATGTTGAAGGAGAGTCCAATTTTATAGTGTCCCATTCAATTTCACTCGGTCGCAGAGAAACAATCACTACATAAGCAGTCCTACGTTTCTCATAGATTTTCACGGCCTCTTTATAACCTGCATCTTCCGTATCAGCCGTCTTACCACCTTTAATCAACTTCTTTGGTGGTTCTGGTTCTGGACAGAGCTTAGTAAAGCCGTCCATATCTTTAATACCAGTTGCACGAAATACAATCTGTTGATCGCCCCTTGGCAAAACCAAAATCTCTTCACACGGTAGCGTTGTCGGGTCTACTCCACCAATACGCATAATTTACTCTCCCTTACTAAAAGAATTAGATAACATTAGCATTTAGTATAAATCTTTATTACAATCCTTAAATTTAAACTATTTGCTAAACACGATAGCACCCGGCCCAATTGCCGGGTGCTATCAGAACCTTAGTCTAAGGTAATTTCTGGTTCAGTAACATTACACTTACCAGAGATCGAAATTGTCGCATCCTTGACGCTAAAATCACGTTTCTCGCTGCGGAAATCCGGGAACAAATAAGTTGCTGACCCAGTTGCACAAGTCCGCACATCCTGCATAACTAAATTAACTGCATACGGTTCACAGGTATTGGATGAAGAACTTACCCATTCTGACGCATTGCCTGTTCCCTTCAATGCTTCAATGGGAGTAACTACTTCCCCTGTACCAGACTTAATCTCATCGAACACCGCATCCACAGAGACTTCCATCGGTTGGTCATCGCCTCTACGCACTGTATCCAACAGTCCACGATCTAAATCATACATATACTCATCACCCTCGGTATATTTTAGATCGCCATCGCCGACTGTGATTTCAATTTGCTGCGGCGCAAACGTAAGAGCGGCACCAGTGCCGTATGAACCAGCCCCTAAAGCAGGACTAAAAGTAACTTCAGTAGTTGGGCCTTCGGCACTAGGATCACGATCCGTAACCACGTGTACCGTTGTCGATACTGTTTCTCCGGCAAGTGTAAATCTTGCGCCAACTGGAACTAAATCAGTGTCAGCAGTATTTAATACAACTGTTTCAATTGTCAAAGTTGTGTCTGTCTCTAAAGGAGCAGTTCCAGTGCCACCATCTATTGTCTCGGCAATCGTGACTTCTTCAGCACCACTCCCAGTGACGAGAGCATCATCAATAACCATCAACGCTAGGCTGGCTTCACCTAGAGTACCGCCAAATGTACACACATGAGAAACACCTGCTACACCAGTAACAGTCATATTTCCTTCACCAATTGAAACCAAACCTTCCAAAGCTGATTGCATTTGTGCGGGCGTTAAATCCCAAGGCAAATTTCCAGTTTCCTCACTGTCGTAAGTCACTGTGAAAGTTCCACCTTCCACACTCGTTATAGTAATTGTCTGAACTTCATCTGTTTTCTTTGCAGAAACGGCACTACCAGAAAGACCATCTTTCAGCAACATTGTACACTGCCTAATTTGAATTCTATTCATCTCATTTATCTCCAATCAAAAGTTAAGTTTATTTTCGACCCGATTGCCTCGGTTAATTCCCGTTTAACGGTACTATACGTCATACAACTCCATTATAAATTTCGCATTTACTTCGGACATTTTAATTTTTTCGACCGCATCAACTTGTCCGTGATGAAGTATCTGCACTGATTTTCCTTGTTGTAATGATAAACATCCTAAATGTATTTGTGTTCCTGGTTCTCCTTCATCATAGTCACCATCCTGATTGCCAAAATTCCAAACTGGGATATCCTCAAACATAGCTTCAGCAAAACCCCCTGCATATCTCATAATATCATAAGGATTTTTTGATTTCCCACCATAGCGACTCACTAAAAGAATACTCACATCAACAAGAAGCAGGTAAAAATCTTTACTTAATTCTCGTTCATACGGGCCTGTAATACGTATCTCTGCTCGATCAGATGCTCGCATTAATGCGTCATCACGTTCACCTAAATGCTCAACTAATACTGATAAACTATAACTTTCAGCTACATCTTTAAAATAATCAGCTAAGGAAGCAAAAACATATCTCGGCCAATCAGCTTTACTCATTGCTGTCCTCCAAGAAAACTATGTTATCGACTTTCTTACTAATTTCTTGCTGTGGCACTTCGCCGACCAATTCCTTTGATGCTATCAACCATGAACTATCAAATTCGCAAGCTTCAACTTTTGCAATTTGATATTTACGTTGTTTATACACAATCCAATCATCTACTGTTAAAGATTCAAGTTGTGGCGCATCCTTTCGATCAACAATAAAGTCTCTAGCATTTGAATCCCTTAGTCCACCTGGAAACCCGCCAATAACACCTGTCGATAATTTTGCGCGAGAATATCCCGCAGGTAGTATTATCGCTCGCTTAATATGATAAACCGTTGTAATAACATCTTTTACGCCTGTCCGCACATTCGTTTCAGATGATACTAATTTATAAATATCAACAGGTCCGCCATATTGGCGCTTTAAAACATAGACAGCAAGTGGAGCTATTCTATTCAGCATCTTGTCGGTGTGCCGCAGCATCCTTTAAAAGTCTGGCAATTAAATCCTTTTCATCTTGAACTTCAATTGAGCCTGCTTTTTCTAATACTTTTTCCAATCGTTGCATTACGACTGTATTTTGTGCGATAATTACAGAACATTGTTGTACAAGTGGAAAAAGTATATCCTTTTGATCTTTTTCCAAAGCTTCAATTCGAGTTTGTAACCGCATTTCTCTTTTCCAATCCTTCCAAATAAAAAACGCGAAAACGGCCGCGACTAGACCTAAAACAGGGCCAGCGTCCCACACTAATTTCCAAACAGTATACCACTCCATTACTAAACCTCCAAAAGGAACCCATCTATCCGGGAAACCCGGATAGATGGGATTTTCTCAATTTAGCCAAGCAATGGTACACATAATGCACTGTCAAGAACAGCCACACCAGCCAAGAGATCAACAGCGACCACCCGACCAACATTAATCTGATCTTGCATTGAGACACGAATACCAAGACCATACGCCTCAGCAACCGCAGTCATCATACCAGCGCCACTGACAGGAGCCAATGGGCGAGTTACAAGGGCCAAAGCATTCCTGTGTAAACCAAGATTGATCGAACCATACGGACCAGGACAAACAACTGTTGAATCAGCCGTAATCGTAGTATCTAATGGACGATCCAACACTAGTTCGCTAGTTGTCGTCCCTTCCGTTGCTTCAATCACAGTATAGGTATGGCGATTAGCACCACTTGAAGCATCCACGAAGGAAACCAACTGGCCCACTTGTGGACCCTTGCCGGATGTGTGAGTCTTTACTGAAATTTCCTCACTATAACCAGCCGCGCGAGTCGTCGCAACAGCGCAACTCTTATAATGCTTCACAACAGCACTATTCGCAATAGCATACTTCAATGCTTCATTAAGAACTACAGCACCAGTCGAAACATCAGTCATATAGGTTGGTTGTCCATTACCAGCGATAACCAGATACTCACCGACAACACCAGAGATGGCGATATTAATTGCGCCAGCGTACTCAGCAGGTTTGGCACCGGCCCCGTCAACCGCCAATAACGCAACGTCAGCACCGACTTGCACGTTATTTACGTTTTGAGCCATATAAGTATCAAAACCAAGCATGTGCCCGATGATACCAGTCCGCATAGACAGACCGCCATCGCCCCGTTCGTTAGCTTTCACAAACTTATCACTCTTTAACATTTGAGCTTTAGCTGAAGGTGAGATAACTAATGAACGACCTAAAGCATCAACCTTACTTTCATTCATTACCTGATCGACCTCAACAACCCAATCATAAACATTAGAGTAAGTCATTTCCTGCAAACGACCAGACCGTTTTGAGGAATCTGCCAAAAATGCAGCGGCCCCGCGACCTAGAATTGCGCGGTCAATACCGCGCGCCACACTTAGCATAGCAGGCTCAAGATAAATCTTCACCAAATCTTTGAAAGACAGGCTCATCTCACTCGGGCGAATTGTAAAAGTATTATTGAACCACTGATTCAAATCAACTGGTACATTCGTGGCTTCCGCATCCTGAGACGTAACCGAAGTCGCATCAGTTCGACGTGAAATCTTAAATTCACTCGGCTTACGAGTATGGACACGATCTCCAAACTTCGCAATCTCTGAACTAAAATCACGGTGAACCAATTGAGCGGCTACCATATTCTCTTTCAAAATCTCCAATGATTCTTGTGCCCAAATCTCTGGGACGTAAGCATCAAGATCGTTGACATAACACGCTTGCCTCGGTTGAGACAAATACAATTTGTAATTACTCATTTTTCACACTCCTAGAAGTTAAACTTTTGTACCTAACCCAAGCTTTTTTCTATATTCTTGGTATTGTTCCTGCGACATACTTCGCGGGTCCAACTGCACTCCCGATGCTCCATCGGTATTTGAATTTCCTCCCACACCAGATACAACATTCGCCTTAAAAAGATTTTGATACATATCAAGTTCTTTCATACGTTTTAGTGCATCATCTGGGGATAATGTCGTGACAACTGATTTACCCTCAATCACATCGTCCAAATCTACCATTACTTCAAAGTCACCATCAGTTCCGACCAATTTAGTATATGGTTTCAAAGCACTCACCATTTGATGAGTATTAAAAGCCTCATGCTTCACAGCCGCTTCCTGCAATTCTCGTTTAATACTTGAATCCTTATATAATGTTTCCCACGTTTTAGACTGTTCTACAGTCTCAGTTATTTTACCAGTAAGTTTTGTTTCCAACTCCTTTTTCTCTTTAAGTAATAATTCCTCTTTCGTATGAAGTTGATCTTCAACTTCGGCTAAAGATACTCGCAAGGAATCTCGATCTTGTTCAGTCAAGTTTTTATTCGCAAGCAACTTACTATACTCAGTCTCTTGTCTTTGTAATTCAGTCTTAAGCCGTTTCTCATATTTTGCCTCTGTCTTACGTCGATCATCAGCTAGATATCGGTTTACTGCCGATTGGTCAAACATCTTTTGAGGATTAGGATCACTATTAGGGCTACCAGGGCTGACGCCAGGATCACCACTGGGGTCACTGGTAGGATCAGGAGCAGGGTCGGCAGGACTAGCGTTAGGATCAGGACTAGGATCATCATAACAAGCCAACACAGGGTTCGAGTAATACTTTCTAAACATTTTATTCACCTTTGTCCCCAGATATTTTGTTCCTGATTTTCATGTTCCGGGTTGACTATGAAAACCAGTTTTTTTAAGATACTCTACTTAACTTAATTTCATCACTATCCCGCAAAAATGGTTTCAGTATAACCCAAGCTGCCATGCTTGGCACACCATTTACTGTGTGTTCAACTGGACTCATATTTCTTTCAAATGTAGTTCCAACTAAAGACCCATACTTTAAATTTGTGACCATGAGAGTTTCAAGTTCCATTTCGGGGTCTCTATCATCCAGTAAAGCGTAAGCAATCTCATAGCAAGCGCGTTTAATTATTTCTGGTTCTTCAGTATCGGCATCACGAGGGAATTCCAATTCTTGACTTGCTTCAGCCTCATGGACTTGAGCAGCAGTCGCATTAGGATTTTCTTGTAATACTGTGTATACCGTTGCTTTATCACCTTTAAAATTCAAGGCATCTATAATTCTTGTTGCCCATTTTAATGCTTTAGGTCGATCTGTCACTACAGCGTCGGTCCAAACATCTGCATGTAGACGTTCTTCAAAATAAGCGTCAGCATCTTGTAAAGTTCCGTAATAAGTCATTTTATTCTGCTAACCATGAGTATAAGCTGTCTTCAGACGGTTGATTTGTTGATTCGCTGGTTATTACTCCATCAGGATCGCCTTTAATAACTTCAGTAACAGTAACAGTTCCTTCATTCCCTTTATGAGTTTCAACAACTCCAACCGTTAGCTCGTTACCCGGCGTAGTTTCAACAACTCCAACCGTTAGTTCGTTACCCGGCGTAGTTTCAACAACTCCAACCGTTAGCTCGTTACCCGGCGTAGTTTCAACAACTCCAACCGTTAGCTCGTTACCCGGCGTAGTTTCAGCAACTCCAACCGTTAGTTCGTTACCCGGCGTAGTTTCAACAACTCCAACCGTTAGCTCGTTACCCGGCGTAGTTTCAACAACTCCAACCGTTAGCTCGTTACCCGGCGTAGTTTCAACAATACTAATAGTCGCTGGGGCACCAGTTAAGTTTGTATTATCACCTGTTAATGCGGCAATATCTTGATTCCCTAAATTACCTTGGAATGTAATGGCCCATTCTGGGGCAGTTCCACTAACACTTACCTCCCCATTCTCAATATTACTTAAACCTTCAAGAGCATCTTGTACTGCTTCTGCTGTTGCGTCCCAATCAATAGCCGAAGTTGTTTTTGTAGCATAAGTTAATGTAAAATCACCGCCATCCGCTCCATTCAAGATAACAGTTTGAACTTCGTCAGTTCCACCAACCCCCGAGATTGCTGACACATCTGTATTCGCAAGTAGACCCCCGAAGGTTACAACGTATTCTGATCCAGGTGTGCCGGTTACAACCACGTCGCCCGGA
>SDBT01002852.1_pt1 | contig 30203 bp, 53 predicted proteins | sample 2277101 | NCBI WGS metagenome assembly SDBT01 (sample SAMN10404973, study PRJNA504765) | marine sediment metagenome | isolation source: marine sediment core GS10_PC15, 103 cmbsf | place: Arctic Ocean: Southern Knipovich Ridge | collected 2010
TCCGGGGTAATAAACTTCCCACCACCGCCCAACGCCTTCCATTTCGTTTTGTGGTCAAACATTACCCCATCGACAACGGTGTCGGCTTTTGCCACCATCCATTTTTGTGTCATTTCATCTTTCGTCATAGGTTCCTCCCTCTGATACTTCTCCATGAAAATCTTCCAGCTAGGTAGTGTCATGCCGTAGCACCTTCCGAGGATGAAAGCTTTCTCAAGATATCTTTTCCTATCCATAAACTTCTCCCTGTTCTTTCAAGTAACCATTGATCCCAAAATAGTCTGTTCGTCTTCTCTGGAAGTTGACTTGCCTTGCTGAGCTCTTCCAACTCTTCCATCAACGCATCGAGTATTGGTGCGACTTTCTTTGTATAGTTGAGTCGCCCGTTCTTCACATCCATTAAAAAATTCGTCTCACGCAAGGGGTAGTAGAATTCATTGTACAGAAAAATTGCCTTGGTCTGGTACCCTACTCTCAACGCATGGCTGATTGCTTTCCAATCAAGACCTTCATTGGTCAATGCCAGCAACGCTCTCTTTCCATAGTTGCTGTGATACTTCATAAGCATTGGAATGTACTCGCTGCAGAGTGACCCGAAGCTCATTTTCTTCCCGCACAGTTCCCACCATCCATTTTCATAGTCAACATAGCTAAACTCGGTCTCTGGGATGATGCTTTTATCGCGAGTTAGTTCGACTATCGTCAGCCTTGGATGTGCGAGTAAAATTCGTAGCCCTTCTGCCACCGCTGAAAGCCTACTGCCTTTGATTCCATACTTCGCTGCTTGTTTACGTGCATACCCCACAAACGCTGTCATACTCTTTGTGTAGAACATATGCCGGTTGCGCTTCAGGTACATCCACTCCTCAGTAAATTCTTCTTCTTTGTCCCCGTGTAGCATATCCAGGGCTACGCTCTGTCCTTGATGGGCAAGCTCAAGGAAGTAGTGAAGGCTGTAAGAATCATCATCGATGTCAGTCGATGTATTCTTATTGAGAGGGTCGCCACTGGATAGCCTCTGGGTTCGAGGGATTCGCCCTAGCAGCACTTGCTGCATGGTGGGCATGAACACTGACTTGTAATCCTTATCGGACTTGGGGCCTGCGAGCCCATACAAATGTGATCCGTAAATTGTTCTGACAATCATATCTGCCACTGCCTTACCGGTGCTATATATGTACCATCCTTCTTGCAAATCTCTGGGTGGTCTCTCGCACAACGCTCCCATGCCGACACAGGCGGTTTTTGGTAGTTCTGGCGAACCGGCTGCGTCGGTACACAGGCTGTTAGAAGAAACATCAACACCAATACTATCATCCTATCCTCGCTCTGATTTCTCGCAATGTGTGATCAACAATCAAGATACCATTCTCGAACACCGTTGTCAACTCGCCTTCTTCCTCTTGATCCACCGACTGTTGATCGTATGTCTTCCACTGGCCGGATTCCATCTTCTCAACTCTCATCAATCCCTTGTGTGACTTCTTACTGGCGTCGGTAAATGGATCCTTCCACATCTCTCGTTGTAATCCGTTCACAATGGTGTAGGTGGCTTTAAATGCGAAGCCCATGTCGTCTCGAGAATGCTGCATGAGCAACAGCCCACCGACTCCTACGACCAGGTTTGACGACGCCCACTGCTGGGTTTGCATTTTATGTAGCATTAAACCATAACGTTGTAAATACATCCCATCCCCATAAATGCATCCAATCTGTGGGTGTAGCACCTTATACCCTTTCGAGTTCATAGTGCTGCCAAATGTCTCTTCCAGTAATTGTAACACACCTTTATCTGAAGGACCTGGCACATGAGCATTCTCTGGGTGTGTTCCACAGATAATGTCAATCGGATTTCCTGAATCTGGACGTATCACAATCTTCCCGGATCTCGCTAGAATCTTATCCTTCAAACGGGGCAAGTAATCTGTCAACACGGTCCACAGATTGTAGGTGTCAGAGACAATGCTGATGATCGCATTCTCCGGGTATGTGTCAATGATCCGTTCAATTGTTTGAAATTCAAAATCTTCTCCCATGACGCACATCACACAGTGCTCTGTCGCCGGAACTGATATGCCAATCGGATCGCTTCCTTTTCCACTGTAGTACTTACTGTGAAATTTCACAGCTGGTACCGTATCTGTACCAAGGAAGTTCAGAAGATGTGCTGAGCCACCAATAGCGGCCTGCTCTTCTGCTGCACACCCACGATATCCAAAGTCATGAACCGCAAACGGTAGATGTGCGCCGTTGTTGTCGCACGTGAGTTCGGAAAAGTGCTCTGCCACATCTTTGTAGCTTTTGGATGCTGTGGCCACGGTGCTGGGATACCAGACCTTCAACAACAGGCTTTCGAAGAACCCTACCAAGAACGCATAATCACGGTGTGTATTAACCACACTCATGAGACATTGCTGGTGGTCTATAACCGTACCCTCAGGCAACGCTTTAATCTTAATGGGAATGTACCCTAAGTCTTCAAGCGCAAAGAGTCTCTTTATCAAGTATTGGGGAAGATCTAAACCTAGAATTGATTTTCGGACGTCGAGAAATTCCTCAACATTTTCTCGAGTAATCACACCTGAGAGATATTTTTTAAGGTAGTACTGCAGGCCATAAAAGATAACATGGGAGTACTTGTCACCTTTACGAGTTGTGAGGTAGGAGTAAATATATGAGGTATCGTCCGGGTACTGTTCCATGTGGCCCATCTTATAAACATCTGTGCAGAGAAGTAGATTCATAACTGCCCCCTATCATAGAAATAATAAATAACGGTTACAATCGTAATAGCTAGAAGATACACTACTATCCCCCAATCAAAGGAAGGTGTATTATAACTCATTGTTACCTGACGTATCCTGCCCTTGTGGAAGATGGTCGAATGGACCTGCTTCACCATGCATTGTGAATATTCGTCTTATGCCAGCATCGCGGAGCACTGTCAGCCCTTTCGTAAACAACCCATGTGTAACATAGAGATGTACATTACAGCCATGGATTAATCTTGCTGCTTCAATGAAGGTTCTGCCTCCGTCGCAAATATCGTCAACGATGAGAACATCTGAACCTGGCAGTGGTTTGTTACCTTCAAACTTGTATGCAAGTATCTCCCCTGTTGTCCCGTTTCGAATCTTTTTACCTGTATATGTCCATGTGTTATCCGGCAACATATTCTTGTACCGGGTGTACGCACCGGCATCGGGGAACATCACATGCCGAACATTAAGAGTCTTTATCACTTCTTTGATTCTCTTCTCAGGACTTATATTTTGAAGACTACAAATCAACTTTTTTGCTGTGTCGCTATGGACATCATCAACCACCACGTTGCGAAAGTTTAACACGTTCAGTATATTCGCAAATGCAAACAGCCCAAACGTTTCATCATTCGACACGTCCTTATCCTGTCGAGCATACGGGAGATACGGCATATAGAGAGTGATATCGAGACCGGCCGTACAGATTGTACGAAGCAAAAACACTAGCTGCCACAACGCCATAATTTCACTGTGGTCTTCAAAATCCAACTGTATGAAGTTCGCACCCATCTGAGCTCTCCGTACTTGATCGTCTGGGAGCTTCCATACTTGTATCGTCTGGTCAGGGAACACTGTCCACTCTACAATGTGGCCGTTAAGTTTTAACATCGTTTAGCCTCCCGCATTTGCTGATAAAGATTACCATGCCCATTGCGGTCGGCTTGCTTATAGACTGCTCGAAATTCTATTTGCCGAATACGTTCAACTGTAAGATTAAACCACTCGGCAAGCTGACGGTATGTCCAGATTGTCCCATCATACACTCCACTGCGACACATCAAAATGAACCGGTGTTTTATAGGCATATTGACAATGTCAAGAAACGTTATCTGGCACCGCCACAGGGTCAGCTGTGTTACACTTGTTCTCTCCTTGCTCATGGTTTTCTTCCTTTCTAAATTGTTGGTGCAGCAGCCGTTTTTTGTACCATTCTGGTAGTCCTGCTGTTACGCCTCTAGCGATTTGTGGCCAGAAATACTTCCACAAAGTTTCTAAGATCTCTTCCTTGCACTCCTCTGCAACATCTGGCGCAATCATCTTCATCAACGGCCCAATGTCTTGTGGCGCATTCTGCAATGTGCCTGCATCCCTCAGATGATAGATTGCTTTCTCCCATCTCGCCTCACTCCGGTACTTCGCAATCAACAACGCCATGATCTCTTGCCTACCAGGGTTGTTCTGCTTCCACTCTTTATTATGCACTTCCTTAAAATGTTCTGAGACATACTTGCCCATCAAGATATGCCCCGTCTTCTGGCAAAACTCTCCGTAGTTCTTAATGACCACACCTTCGACGGTCTGCCCACCAAGAATGCTTTCGTGCCTCATGAACCGTTGAAATGTTTCCATATCCATTTCCTGGGTACTGAACACAGGTACAAAATCAATCCCCAATCCTGCGGCTGTCTTCGCCACATCTGCTGAAGGCTGATAGGTCTCTAGGCCAATAGCCACGTCAAACAAGACCAAATGATTACGGGGAATTCGTGAATAGCAAAGTGAATTATGTTTGGGAACACGCAAATATTCACATCGGTACACCCAGCCCTCCACAAGTTTATCTTCAATTGATTGAACATACTGGACTCCTTCTTCAAACATTTTGTCGGGTGCTTCTACAAAGATCTCTCGGCCTTTCGAACGAATCCGCAACCGGCCATCAAGCTTGGCAAAACTGAACTGGCTACCATCGATCTTTTCCTGCACTGTCACTGGTCCGTCTAACAGGTTACGCAGTGCCGGGTGTCCGAGTGCGTAGATCTTCGGGTACGCTGGAATCGCTTCCATAACCGTAGGCATTAAGATCTCTGATAAATCCTGAAATTCATCTGGATTCGTGCTCATACTTAGTCTCCGTCCGTCTGTAAATGAACCTGCGTATTCTTCTTACCTTGCTTATGCATGTTTCCGCATAAACTTTCTACAGTCATAATGCTCCTTTCATTGGCTGCGGGACCGTTGAGCGATCCCGCATTCAATGTTGACGTGCTTTATACGTCCATATCCATAGAATCACCCCCTTTGGTAATGTTCAGCACTCCTGCTGCAGTAGTGGCAGGCTGTGCCTAAGGTCACCCTCACCACCATATCTATCTTTGTCGAGAGGATATGGACCCTCGTTTTGGCGGTGATACGGAGAATTGAACTCCGGTCTCCCGCTCGACAGGCGGGAATAATAGCCGCTATACGATATCACCTTTTATTGGAGCGGGTGAAAGGATTCGAACCCTCACCGCATGGGTTGGAAGCCCAGCATGCTGCCGTTAAACACCACACCCGCAGTTGATCGGGATAGCAGGTCGGTTTGGGGGATTTCACGGTGTTCCATTGTCTATCCCCATATCTCCTGCATTTCGTTGTTCCTACGTGACATTCCTTTATGCCTATACCCCAAGATGCGGTAAGGATTTCACGAACGTTCCGGCTACTTTTCGGTGCTTGGATTCGAACCAAGGTTCCTCGCCTAAACAGCGAGCGTCCTACCACTAGACGACACCTACTCGTATCCGTCTTCTTACCTATAAATTCTGCAGCCGATTCAGGGAAGGGTGATTCTCCCTACATCTCCGGTTACTCTGAACCGGGCTCTATACCTTGAGCTACCCGAAGTCAGCTGCATTTAAGTTCTGAGAGGTGATATGTAGCAAGGATTTCAACCTGTTCCACGCTATGAGGTGCGCTCCATTTCCAGTAGGGCTCGCCTCTGGGTGGCCTCTGTTACGTGTCTCTCTTGCTTTCTTTTCACATTTCCGGCAATTACCCGGCGACGTTTCATTTTACGCCCACTCTCATATTCTGTCGACGAAACAGGCGTCGGAATTTACGCCGCTCTCTGGGACACCAGACATTACTCATACCTGTCCAATCGAGTTCAATACATGGCCTGGGTCGGACTCGAACCGACATTCTCAACTCTCTTTATGTTGCGTCCTAATTAGACGACCAGGCACTGTCTCATTTGCCTAAAAGGTACACGTACATGCCGCCGATAAAAACTCCCAGAAGGAGACCTATCACCATGCCAGCACCGAAGAAAAAATGCAGGTTCTGTGCTGCAGTCATAAATTCAATCATGCCGACACCTTGAACCTTCTTAAGGTCGTGACTCGAGCCCGTAACTTATTTTCCTCTGCCGTACATTGATCCAGGTGCGCCGGATTCACACACGCTCGATTTCTACATAGGTGGTCAATCGTCATGCCTGGTGCAATGTCTCCTTTGAAAATTATGTAGCCGACCCGGTGCGCCTGTTGCTTGTTTGACTTAATACGGAACTGACCGTACCCCTTTTTATTGTGGGGGCCTGTCCACTCCCAGCACCCGGTGAAAATTGTCACATACATTGATGTGAAACGCTTCACCGTCTCTGCCGGGAGTGTACAGCTGTCAACCATTACGCAACCTTCCTAGCGATCCAGGTGTTGATGTGGCGACCGTTCGCACCCTTCCAGTCTGACCGCTTGAACGTCTTCTGCACAAAACGTGCATCCCGAAATACTGCAGGATACTGTTTACCTGATACGGTCATGCCTAGTAATTTCACTTTCGCACGTAGCGTATCGGCTGAGACTTCACCGGTCTCCTTCACAATATTCAATGCTGTTCGACGCAACCACTCAAGCACTGATACTGGTTGTGGCAGTCCTACCCAATTGAATTGGTCTTTCTTTGCGCCTTCGTCCCGAACGTTGGTCTGGGCCAAGAGGCGAGTATTGACCGCACGGAGTTCGTTGTACTCTACCCTTGATTCGTTGTTGGCCTTAGCCCACAACACAATCTGATTCTTCAGGAAAGAGATAGTCCTTTGCTGTGCGTTGACCATATCGAACGCATTGACGATACAGATCTCATACTTCTCTTTCAGAGATTCCATTGCGGCATTGTACGTCCGACCGTTCGTACTGTACATCGGGTGACCACCACGTTTGATCTTATTGATTGCATTCCGAAGGTGCTCCGGGTGCATGGTGTCGATGTCAATGTGCTTCCCTTGTTTCTGTGAAAAATACGCTTTCATCCTAACCCCCTTGACAGCCAATGGCTGTATTGCTAAGAGCGTAATTGCTCAAAGTAAATCTTCGTCTTCGTCTACACCTGGGTCATGCTCATAATTCGTATCGAGCAAAAATTGAGTGTACATATACTCGATATTGTCCCGGACCCGTTTGACCGCTGCACAGCCTTTGACCCCACGGCAGCTGCTGCTAGCAGTGTCTAGATCCGCTCGAATCTGCTGCATGATTTCTTCATTGTCCATTACACTGATTCTCCTTCTCTATACTTAGTTGTCAAAGGTCGATACGTTTCTGGTGCCTTCTGGTTACACCTATGTTGTGAAAGAATTTTTTTAATCTTCATAATTCTATTAACCCTTTCGGATAGTACGCCGTATGTTCTCCCGACCATTTACCTTCTGGAAAGCATCCACAAAATCGAGGACCAAAATATTTAAAAGCCAGCTCTCTTCCCGCTGCATAATCTAAGCATTGTATCACTGCCACCGTATCTTGGTCAAGTTTTTTGTGGTCAATCACGTGATGATGTGCCGATCCAAATGTGACGTACACCTTCATAAGTACCTCATTCCTAGAGAGACGAGAGCTAGCACCATTGCCAGCACCGCCAGCCCTAACGACCAATTTAATTGATTCATTCTTAATCTCCTTGGCTATCCTACCACGTGAGTGTTAAGTCAACAATACCCCTTATGGGTCATTTATGCCGGTCGCATACTCGAATCATCCAAATAACAAATAACAGAATCGGCAGCACACCTATCAAGCACATGAGGATAAACCACGCCGGATTACCCCACCACATGAATTTGATTGAATCCCACATATCAGTCATTGTGCGTACCACCTATCTTGACATTATCGAAGTCTGTCAACTTGCCAGCACCGGTTTCCTCAAGGTGTACCAGAATCTCAACTGTCCTATCTTGATAGAACTGCAGTAAGACCTTTCTCAACTGATGTGTATCACCCACCTGAGTGGTGTGAATGCTATTGATCGCTTTCCCTATCGAGTTTTCCATAACGCATCCCTCCAGCTGCAATGATTCTCACATTGGCAGCAAGCTGTTTCTTATTAAGGTTGTCGAGCACGTCCTGGTCTGTCAGGAATCGTACTATCCTCTGAGCTATAACCAATTTCATGATAGCACCCTTTCCAACATGTTGCCAACTTCGCTTGGGTTTTGTTTTCTCCATTCTGCCCAGCTGTCGTCTAATAGTTTATGTTTCATCCATTCCGTGGTGTCTGCTGTAGGTTCCTGTCTACCACCATCGTCTTCCTGGCAGTGGTAGCATAGCTGCACCAATCCAGTATACAGATGTTTGTCACAGAAAAACAACCCACAACCGTGCTCACCACCATACGGCTCACCGCCGCACACATACACTAGGCCACGGTGAATCTTTTCACCACAGTCAGGCTGATCGCAAATCGACGGTACACCATACCCGATGTCCCTCTTCCATTTTTCATCATACCCAATTGCCCAGATCATTCGAAACACTCCTTTATCATAAGTTTTTCCTGAGCCCGGATCTTCTGCTGCAGACGAATCGACTCAGTAATAAGATGCTCATGCAACGCGCTCACATGAAGCTGTGCATGGTGCTGCTGCAGCTGTTCGTCTGTGATACCAACATCCTTCTGAAACGCACCTACATCCCGCTCACACCTCTTGCAATACATCATTTTCTCCTTCCACTCTTTGGGGAGCCCCTAACAATGTATAACTAAGGCTCCCCAAGAATGTACAAATAACACCACCTGATCTGAGGCTCAGGTGGGGCCTATGCTGCAATCTTGGCCAAGAGGTCATAGGCCAAGCCTTTAAGTTTAGCGTTCGCGCCCACGAATCTACCGGTACGTGTTGCGCCTTTCTTGTGGTAATCACAGTATTCTACCACTGATTGATACAGTCCGTAAAGCGTACCTTTAAATGCTTTCGTCTCAGCACCGATGGCCTCACCTTCAAACAGTGCCACCACATCATTCCGGGCTTCTGTTTGTTTTTCGATATGCTCCACTGAGCTATCGGTTACCCCATTTCCATAAGGGAAAAGTTTTTCAACAATTTTCTCAGTATTGTAGTAGCCTACTTGTGTAGATGCGAGCACCGATAAGCGTTCTTTAATTTCCGTTGTCCGTGCTGTGGTGCTCATAGCTTGCTCTTTCAACCAGTTCGCCACGTTGACCGTGACGCCGCGCCGGTGAGGGATTCTAGAATATTCCTCAGACGCCTTGATCGCAAGGTGCAGCATATTCATACAATACACTCGCACCGGGGACTGTAGGCATATCAGGCTTTCTTTCGTACCGTGTGGTGAAATGAGCGTGATATAGTTGTGGTGCTCATCCCCTAAGATGTCGAAGTCGTCTAGCTTGGCAGTGATGAAAAAACGCTTGCCCTGTTGGAAAGTTCCAATGGTGTGTACTGGTCTCCCTATGTACATGTCCCACATTTCTACCAGCTTCGACGGTTCTACCAATTCGTAGCGGTCGTCAACTATGCCATACATATAGCGTTTGTCTTCCTTGCCCTCTTCACTGAACCGGCCTACCAATACTGACTTGGCATTGACCGCCTGGTATTCCGGGTCATAAAAATATTTCTCAGTGTCAGGTTGAAAACCCTGAGGCCTGATATTATAGAAGAGTTGTTCCCGCTCAACCTTGTAGGGTCCCATGGTATGGAATGCTTCCACCGCATTGGCTACTTGGTCGAACGTGGTACCTAAATTTTCAAATGCCGGTCTTCGATTGGAATAAAATTGATTGTTAAACATTGTTAGTCTCCTTTAAAAATTTGCAGGCTCTTTGCTGCAGGGTTAAAAAATTTGCAGGCACCTTGCTGCAGATCTTATCACGGGCTTAGAATGTTTGTCAATACCCCAGAGAAAATTAATTGCTTCATGCTCTAGAGGCGTCAACGATTCTACAATGACCCGCTCAATTTGTTCGGCGGGGAGCAAAGTGTAGACTTTCCTGAACTGAATTTCCCTGCTAACATCGTCGGTATTCTCTGCCCAGCATGGCCAAGCCAAGCGAATAGGCATTTCTTCGTCTATCATTTTTAGCACAATGCTGTATAGACATTCTTTCATTTTTCAATCCCTCCCTTGAATAACTGTAAAAAATTTCCGAGGCTGCTGCTGAGTAAAAAATTTCCGTGCTTGCTGCTGAGGGTATTTCTCGAGAAATTCTCAGATTTTTATTTTTCTCGAATATCAGCTACCTAGTGTCATACCCTTAGTGTCCTCTCATTAATGTCAATATGGTCGGGAAAATTCGTTCCCATAATTTCACATGATCGAAAATTTTGCCTGGGTCTTTCACATGATCGAAAATTTTGCCTGGGTCTTTCACGTGATCGAAAAATTTTGCCCGGGTCTTTCACGTGGTCCTTTATTCGGCGTCAAGAATACAATGAACATATAAGGCCACACACACCACACACACCACATAAACGTCTAGCCCGGAGAGTCCGAAGGGAAAGAGCCCGGTGGCGTCTTGTGGCAGTGTCTTGACAAACCATAGACAGTTCATTTTTTCAACGCTTTCAATAAGTTATCTTTAAAACTTTCCTTTATCTCATTCATGAAGTCTTTTTTTCCCTCTTTTATAGCTTGGCTTACCTCTTGGCCCTTGAGTATATCGTCTTCCGTTAACCATTGTGCATGCCTCTCCGTCAAAACGTCGTCTAGCAGAGACGTGTCAATAGCCTGATTGATTGCTGATAATCTGCCACTATTAAAGGCTCGCATGTGTATCCATTGGGATTGTGAAACGAACCGGGTAAAATCATTGTTTACCTCTTCCCTAATGAACAGGGTACGCTCTTGCTCTTCTATTACTTTCATCTGTTTTAGAAGGTCAGTTCTCACCATGTTGTTTTTCCTTTTTGATGCTCGCATTTTTCAGGTTGCAAGCACTTTGATGCATGTTGCTAAACTTACCTGTACCACATTCCCAGATGATGGGGATTGATACACATTCCTGTACTTTTCTACCCGATATTGTTATGTCGGCAGATTCGTCCACTAGGTAATTCTCCTTAGTTTAGGTGGTGTTACATTTACACGTAATACTACCTAGGTATTATTATCTAAACTGGTACCCCTGTTACTTGGGTACTGTGCGATTTTTACCACTTCATGGTTTACTCCTTTCGTTTCAATGACTTATGCGAGCACCAGTGAGGCAATAGTCTGTTTTTTTCCTCCGTTTCTACTAAGTAATATATTATAAAACAAAATAATTACATAATTTCAAAATATCTTTTTCTCTTATTAATATTTGAGACTTTATTTTTTACTTTCTATTTTTCCATTTCATGTGTTAACCACTATATAGAAATGGAGTTTTTCCGTGAAATTTCACCGACCATAAAACTCATTAGCTAACATTGTACCATATTGATAGGAGTTCATAACCATTGCTACAACACATTCGGGACAATACATTAGGTAAATAACCTGAGCCGCTGTCCAGGCCCAGAAAAGGCCTTGTAAACCCTTACGTAGTGTCATGTTGTTCCTTTTTCCTCTGCTTCAGCAATCACGTCTTGCACATATTTAAATTCTGGACTATTCCATTGTTTTGACCGCCCATAATAAGCTGCAACTAGCTTTAAAACTACCAGCATTTTGGGTGCAGTTTTACATAGGTGTGTGTTTGACTGGGCCTCTTCGTTAGGGGTTGTGTGTGGCATGTGTTACCCTCCTATCTGTATCAAGAAATTATTTTTTACTTTTTTCTGTTTGTTACCTTTTACCCGGAGGCCTACAATCACATTTCTATCGTCTAAGAATCTCAGGTCTGAGACATCACCGTCTACCACCTTTAGACCCCTAAAGGTTGTCGGTAGGGGTTGACCTTTCCTTATTTGGAATGGTACCGCCACGCTACCACCTTCAGAAATGATATTGTCAACCGTCTCAGTATTTCTACCAGACCAGGAAAAGGTGACGCGGTAGTTTTTCATCTGCCTTGCCTCTAGCCAAATAGTAGGATTTTTTGTGTAGTCGTAAAATTGAATCTCAGGGAACCACTGAAAAATATTCCAACCCTTATACTTGATTTTAGACCACCTTATATCTGAGGTACCGTTGAGACGGACGACTAACACCACGCCTTTTTTCCGGGCTCTTTTAACGGCCTTGAATATCTCTTGAATTAATTTACCTGTAAACTGTACCCGGTCTTCTAAAAATTCGTCTGTTTTCCTTATTCTTGCCTTGTGTATCGTAGGGTATACGGACGCCATGCCTGAATCATTCAAGCAATTTTCGATGCATTCCAGACTAGCGTACGGGCAAAGGTTGACCCCTTTTCCGTTTGCCTTGTGTGGTGAAAAATGTAGTATTAGGGTCTCATATCCTAGACTCTCGCCTTTTAAAGTTTTCGGGTTGTCTACTGAAAATAGCATTTTTTATTCTGCCTTCCTTAGTCCGGCAATAGACTTTAACCTACCTTCGTCTTCTAGCGGTATAGGTTGCCCACCATTTAATTCTGGAAAGTCTTCTGTTAGGTGCTCAATACTCATTCCATAATCTTCTGGAATATCAAAATATACAAGACTTCCTTTTATCTCTTTTACTAGACTTTCATTATTAAAATTCTGAGAGTCAAATATAGCCAAGGCGTCTCTTGCATTATCTGCTATGACCTCATAGTCTAGCCCATGTAGTTCATATTGAGTTATAATGAATTTTCTCATAATTTTACCCCTACTTTTTCCCAATACGGGTCAAATGCGAAAGATATGTCAAACCACATTTTACCGTCGATATTGCTGCGAAAGGTTCCAAAATAAGGTTTGGGCTTTGCATTCTTTAACGCTGTACGTGTTTCTTCTGTTACTGGTACGTACAGGTCAGAGTAGTGAGAAGAAATTTCTACACCCAGATTTTTCATTGTTTCATGTATTGTCATTGTCTACTCTCCCATAATGGTCTTTTTGCTCTGCCGTTTGCAATGGTTACCAGTTCAATACCTATGATTGTAAAATTTACTTTTGCCCAACTGAGTACATTCCTGATTTTTGATTCTGCCTTTTCTGCCGTTTCTTCTGTTATAACTACCCGTTTCCATTCTCCCTTTTTAATAATAAAACAAGCATATACTTTATCCATTGTTTTCCCCTTATAGTCTAAGTAGACAATTTTCCGCACCTGTTACTCTGTTTTCCTTGCAGTTGTTGCAAGGGTAATTTTCGGCGTCCGGTTCCACTTGTTTCCTTGAATGGCCACACTTCAAACAGAAACCTGTCCCATTGTCTTTTTTAACTGCCGCAATAACTCTAGCTGATGTTAATTTTTTGAATTGTTTCATGTTTTACCCCTTCAGTAAAAAATAACCCTCCAGCATACATTTATTACGTGCGATATTAATTTCATCGACGCCTATTCCGTTAAGTATTAGCAATTCATGCCGCTTGCATACATCCCACAAGACTAGCCGGTCTTTTGCTGTTTCCCCTTTCCATACCATATGGTCGTTGTCTTTCATTTTTCGACCTATGATAATAATTTGTTTCATGGTTTACCCCTTGTAATCTCTGCCAATATTCAAGAGCTCAGATTTTCCTGTTTCCTTATTTTTCACGTCAAAAAATGTTGCGTAGCTTGCTGGGTCCAGTTGTATCTGCCTTGCTATTTTTGCGGCATGCCGCTTGCTGTGTGCTTCGATATAAATTTCCCATACTACCCGATAGTATGCCATTGTTTTCTCCTTATTTGTAAAGTGAATCAAAACCGAGTCTACCCCATGTAAGGTCTGAATTTTCCTTGCATGGCCAATCTTTGACTAGAACAACCTTACCATCTACTGTTTTGTGGGTCAAGGTTTCTTTTTCTCCGAAGATTTTTTTAAGTAGGTTTTTCATTTTGTTTTCTCCTTTGTGTGTGTGCTTGCTTCTTATATATACTTATCGGCAACCCCACAGAATACTTGACTACTTTTTCTTAGGAATAAAATTTATTCTTGCCCGGAGAATGTGCTCCACATCTGAGAATGTATATTCAGGGTCCCCGTAGCAGTGCCATGTTCTGACATAGTTTTCGAAGATGGCCTGTCTGCCATCGTCTGCAAAATATTCAGCGTAGAAACCATTGATATTATAATGAGCGATAAAACCGAACATCATTGAGAGACGAATATAAAACCACTTATAAAATAATGTTCTCTTATAACCACTTGCGACAAACCTTTCAAAATGCTTTAAAAATTTTTCTTTGTCTTCTACTGTGCTCCATTTTGTGGCAGTTAATACCATGTTGTTTTATCTCCTACCAGTTCCCTTATTGTTTTTTGTTCTGCCGTGCTTAGCTTGTTATCATACCAATGAATATAGCTTGAATACACAGCCTTTCCATTTTTTGACAATATAAAATCATTTCTCCCTAAAATATGCTTCTTATAAGGTCCTATTGAGACGCCCTCAGAATGTAAAGGCATTGGCTACCCCTTGCAATAAGTCTTTTAACATCGTGGCATAACGTATTCCAAAATAAAGTACTGCCGCAACCCCTACATAAGTGAATAAATTTCTCATTTTTTTCTCTCCCTTGTGTTTGTGTTGTCTTCTATTATACTTATCGGCAGCACACCACAAAACTTGACGGTTTACCGTCTATTTTTTCGTATACCGTCGAATTTCTCTTTTAACTGTTCCGAGTCTCCTATGATATCCAATAGAATCAAGTTACCATTTCCGTCTACTTTTGCGTTTCTAGGGGAAATTTCTAGAAAGATATGCTCAGAATAATTCATCATACTTTCGACTATTGTATGCAATGCCTCTTTCAATTCTTCGGGTAGTGTTGATTTTTTAAAGGCGTCTAAAAAGTTTTCAAAACAGATGTATTTTTTCCGGCCTTCAAAGGGGACTGATTGCATTATTTTATCAATGCTTTTCATCTGAGACCACGCTACTTTGTTTTGTGCGAGTAAAGGCCTATAGTATGGCATGGTATAGGCCTGTTTGTCTCCTATGTTGTCTAGTCTACGTAAGGCCGGTATGTGCTTGTTTCCTATCTGGCAGAATGTAGCAATGCATTCCTTGGCCATGTCTTCGGTTGTTAACACTACCCGCTCGCCTACCCTATAGGCTTGTGTAAACAGGCCTTTACCTAGAAAGTTTTCCTTGTCTAGTTTGACCTGGTATTCTGTGCAGTACATTATTTCCAACCTTTAGATAAAATGTTTCTTTCCACATGCATTGATATGATAGACCCTTCTAGGAAATAGATCTTGACAGCTCTTGAGTGTAGTTTCCCTGTATCCTCAACTAGTACATTCTTTGCGTGGTATACGTGCCACCTTTGAAGTGTTGAGGGTTGATTGATCCAAGCTCTATACATTGTGATATCCTCCTATGTGTGAATGATAGTACCCTTATCGGTATATGTCAAACACACTTGACTATATTTTAACATTTATTTTTCGCATACTGTTATATAGCTTATACCGGTGGTGTGTGGTGTGCGTGGTGTGCGTGGGTGGCTAGTACCGCCATGCTGCATAGGTTAACAAAAAGACTTTTCACGATGCTAGCATACGTCATAAGGAGTGCAAGACACATGCCATAATCTCATATGCAATTTCTAGGCCAATCGGTGCTTGCATAAATCATGCCACATTTCCCCTGCAAGCATCATGCCATAATCTCTTATGCAAGAACCGTACCATAGCACTCTGCATGCAAGCACCGTGCCTAAGTATGGCACACATCTTGCATAGGAGCCTTGCAAGTACTATGCCACGGTGCTGGCATAGATCATGCATATGCCACTACATGCATAGTGTGTGTATTACGCACTACACTACATGTGGTATGTTATCATGGTATGAGACTTGCCGCATTCACTCATTAACATCATGTATCATGCATGCAATGCACAGCAACGCACAGCAACGTACCCGGTACCGGGGTAACAAATACCAACTAGCACCCCCCTCGGACTATACCTGCCTCCTTGACTAGCCAAAGCAATAATAAGGTATAGCTAATCACTAAACGCTCGATGCGTGACAAAAATCCCGGTGCTGGCACATCTCATTGATTTGAAAGGGCATTTGAGATGGTTGAGTTTGAATTAGACCCTATCTGAGGTATAGTTTACTATATAAAAGGCCATATTTTTGATATTGTTTACAATAACTTTTACAATTGAGCCGAATAATCAAAATAATCGGCTCAGGGACGAAAATTTTTCGTCCTATGCATGTTTTATGCCAGAACCCTTGACACAAGGTACCCAATAGTGGTATAATGTCGGGTATGGCCAAGAAATTACCTAAAGGGGGAGATACGTTCAGTGGATCCGAACATACTGGTAGCAACGGTCCTAGTTCTAGCGTGTGTGTGGCTAGCGAAACAGAATTAATGCCAGCACCGGTTATCGTGGACTTTGTTCCAGAAATGGACAACCCGTTCGCAATAACTCTCGAGGATCAACAGGTACCGACAGAACGTGACGTAAATTTAATCGAGCGCATTGCAAGTGAGATGCATACGCCGGACGAAATCTGTTCGATCATCGGAATGAGTCGGGCAACGTTCGAACGCAACATGCAATTCCAAGCAGCGTATCAACGTGGGCAAAATATTGCCAAAGCAACCCTGCGTCGGCTTCAGTGGAGAAGTGCACAACGTAATCCGATCATGCAGATTTTTCTTGGGAAACAATATCTCGACCAGTCGGATAAGCAGGAAGTAAAGCAGGGGGAAGAACAAAAGAATGCTATCCAAGGATTCATTGATAAACTCGCTATCGTCGTTAACATTGGAGCAAAGGGAACAGCTCCTGGAATTATTAACCCCGGAGGAAGCGGAAGTAGCGAAGTTCACGTGGAACCTGTGGGCAAGAGACTCGCAATTAGAGCCAACAACGCACCAATGGTTACAACAGTCAACCACAGCCCCATTAAAAGAAAAAACAATCGAAGCAGGGAAAAGCTTCTTGGACAGCTGGAGGACTTGGCTGTTTCTAGCGGGAAGAGGAAGCGGGAAAACTCGAGCCGGGGCCGAGTGGATTCGGTACAAGGTAGAAAATGACGGGGTTAAGCGAATCGCCTTGGTTGCCCCAACCGCAGCAGATGTGCGGGATACGATGGTGGAAGGTCCAGCAGGACTTCTCAGCGTCTGTCCACCATGGAACATGCCGGTTTACATCAGTTCAAAACGAAAAGTTATCTGGCCCAACGGCGCAACCGCCACAATGTTCTCGGCAGAAGAGTCTGATCGACTACGGGGTCAAAACAACGAACTCGCATGGTGTGACGAGTTAACATCTTGGGGAGATCCTGAAACATGGGACATGTTATTATTCGGCCTGAGGATTGGGGCAAAGCCACAAGTTCTCGTAACAACAACGTCAAAAATTGGCCACAAACTTTTGAAGTCCATTATCAAGGACCCATACACGTTCATGACCAACGGACACACGTTCGACAACATAGCGAACCTGCATCCCCAGTTTATCGAACATATACGTAAAAAGTACGAAGGTACAAGGCTTGGGAAGCAAGAACTCGAAGGGAAGTTCATTGATGAGGGGACCGGGGTCTTATGGTCGGAAGAGATGTTTCAGCATCTGGATCACCGACCAGATCAAAAAATTACCCGGGTGGTTGTCAGTATTGACCCAAGCATCACATCAACGGCAGAAGGTGCGGAAACAGGTATTATTGTCGCCGGGGCAGACGATGAGGGCAATGGGTACATTCTCGCAGACCACAGTGGACATTATACGCCAGCCGGATGGGGACAACGTGCAGTAGACTTGTATCACCTGTATAAGGCGAACCTGATCGTTGCTGAAGTCAACAACGGCGGTGACATGGTCATCTCGACCATTAAGAACATTGACCCGAACGTTAAGACGAAAAAGGTCATTGCCACACGGGGCAAGCGCACTCGGGCAGAACCAGTATCGATGCTGTACGAACAATCCAGAATATGGCACTGCGGCCGATATCCGAAACTCGAAGAACAAATGATTGACTTTAACCCCGAAGATGGCATATCACCGGATCGGGTCGACGCAGCGGTGTGGGCTCTACATGAACTCATACTCGCAGTTTGCGAAGTAAGGATTCGACATCTATGAGGGAAGCAAGGCCAATAACAGACCCATGAACATTATAGCTCAAGCGTGGACAACGCTTTACGACACTACGTTGGAATTAGTTAAAAAAACTATTCCGACTGTGATTCGTCAAACAGACGCTGAATTCTTGATCGGGAACCGTTTAGCCCGACTATTCGGCGGGACCGGTAAAAATGTCCAAGAAGATATTTATGCTTCGCACCCGTGGGTGTACGCCGCAATCAATGCGATTGCCCGTAACATCAGCCAGGTGCCATTTGTCTTTCGTACATCGCAAGGACCTACCAAAGGTGCCCATGCGTTTACAGATATTTTTGAACGGCCGAACCGATGGCAAGGATGGGGACAACTCATGGAAGCGGCAATCAGTTGGTTGCACCTTCGTGGGGAAGTCATGTTCATTCTACGCCGGGATGATGAGAACAAGGTCCCCAAAGAAATGGCGGCAGTGGACTCAACGAGGTTCGAACCGGTATTCGACAAAATTACGAAACGATTGATTGGATGGCTCAAAGTTCTCGATAATGGAGAGACTGTTCCGTTCAAATTACATGAAGTGATCTATATTCGCTTTTGGAACCCGCTTGACGAGTGGCGGGGACTTTCCCCCATCTCCCCTGCAAAGCAAGGGATTAGCCAGGATCTATTGGCGAATCAATTTAACACAGCGTTTTATAGAAACGCCGGATCTCCAGATGGAGTTATTGAGACAGACAACAGTCTGACGGATGAACAATTCGAAAGATTGTACGCACAGTACGAAAACAAGCATGCAGGTGGTGGGAACAGTCATAAGATGCTGCTGTTGGAAGGTGGAGCCAAATGGAAGCAAACCACGTTCACACAGAAGGATATGGAGTTCCTGAAGCAAAAGAAGTGGAATCGAGATGAAACCCTTGCTGTTTTCAATGTTCCGAAGATGCAAGTCGGAATTATGGAAGAGGGTGCGAATCTAGCGGTTATCAAAATTCAAGCCAAACAATTCTGGCTCGATAACCTGATTCCTAAGATGAAGCTGATTGAGTGGGCGTTGTGGGCGCAGCTGTTCTCGAGAATCAATGGTGGCCGAGTTTGGGCCGAGTATGATGTATCGAACATTGAAGCGTTGAAAGACGGGTTCCACGAGTTAGTGGTCACAGCGAGAAGCCTTTGGGAAATGGGATGGACAGCAAATCAAATCAACCAGTCGTTAGTTCTCAATTTACCAACTAACAAATGGCAGAACTTCGGTTACATTCCGCTTCAGATACAACCGATAGCAATGGATACGGACGGAGTACCGGCAACAGGAGATATTACTAACCCACAGGAGGATCCATTAACCAAACCTAAGAATGAGGGAGGTGAAGCATCTAAACCTGCAGATGTGAAGATTCCGACTGAGGCAGCACAAGCTGAGCCCAGTAAACATGTAGATGCAGAATCTGCACAGGTATTGACGAAACGTCTTAAAACCTTCTTTTACAAGCAAAGAGTGAGACAATTAAAGGCTCTAGCTAAGAGCCGTGCAGGAATCTTGGATGTAACAGCTGAAAGTGATCAATTAGATATTTACCTCGACGAATATGCAGCAACCAATACGTGCAAGGCTATCGTCGAATATATTAACGGCCAGGTCGTGACCGTGGTCTCGCTCTACTTTGAGGACGAAACACGGATCAATCAAGAAGTGAAGAGATTATATACCAACCTGGACAAACAGTTATCAACGTTGTCAGTAGAGATCCTTAGGAACCAACCAGACAATGTATTTGTGTAGTTCTTTTGAGCTCCATAATTACATAGTAAAGAATGAGGTGTTACAAATTTTTTAAAAATACTAATTAATTACTAACTCCTACTAAATTAGTAATTTCTTATTTTCTTAAATTGTGTAACATTCTCTATATGAAAATGGAGGATTAATGAATACCCCTATTGTACGCTCCGTCTTGACTGCCTCTGTGAAGAAACTTCACGAGCATGGCCGGACGATCACCTTTGTTGGGACAAAAGAGTCCATGGATCGAACCGGAGACATTATCCGGGTAGCGGGGTGGGAATTTGCGAACTTCAAGAAAAACCCTGTGTTTTTGTTTAACCACGACGCACGTATCCCACCTATTGGGAAAGTGGTCAAAATTGAAGTTGTTGATAAGGAAGTGCTGTTTGACGTTGAGTTTGCAACTTTCGAGATCAATCCGTTTGCGGATACGATCTTCAAGTTGTTTGTAAATGGTTTCATGTCAGCCGTGTCAGTCGGGTTCATTCCTAAGGATATGGAAGGGATATTTTCGGACGACGGTATGTTCATGGGATTGGAAATCCTTCGACAGGAGTTGTTGGAGCTCAGTGCCGTAGCGATCCCTGCTCACCAAGATGCGTTGGCAGCGAGTGTCTATGCCAAGGAGTTTGATCAAAATCTACAGAAGGTCAGAAAACAAGGCGAAGACGGTGCTGGCAGTGCAGCAGTCAGCCTTGAAGAGTATCACAAGATGAAAGAGCTTGTTATGAAGCCTAAACTGGAGGATGAAGTGGAATTACAAAAACAAATAGACGAACTGAAAACAGACATTGTGGATCTAACGAAAGCCAATGTCTCATTACAGAGTCAGGTAGAGGGACTGTTGACGTTGAAGGAAGCCGTGGAACTTTCTAAAGCAACAATGGCCACTCTCAATAAGTCCATCGTGGGCTTAGTTAATACAGGTGCCAGCACCGGACGCAAGGATGAATCTGATCTAGAGGGCTCTACGCCAACTCCTGGATCTTTCGATATCAAGCCCTTACTGAAGGCTATGGAGACGGTAGCTAATCGTGTGAAAGAACAAAGTTTCAAACCTAAAGGAGATAAGACATAATGGAAGTCAAAGATTATGAGACAATTTTGGTCAAGAAATTAGGGGAACTGCAAACCTCTATTGAAGATAAATTGGCCGAAGGACAAAAGTCATATTTTGATGAATCTTCGGAAAAGCTGAAATCATTAGAAGACATGCTGGTGGAAGTGAAAGCCAAGTATGTTGAAATTGAAGAAGCAATGTCGAAAGCAAAATGGCGGGATGAGCCCGGTGCTGAAGGTGGAAGTAAGGATAAGTTCAGCTTGTTTAAAGCGTGTCAGGCGATTGCTAGCCGTGACTTTACCTATGCTCCTTATGAGCAGGAAGTGATGACTGCAGCTCGAGTGAAGGCTCAGGCAGCTGGAGTAGATATTGCCGGTGGGTTCTTAGTGCCCAATCAAGCTCTTGGTGGAATCATCGAGTTGCTCCGCAATAACCTTGCGGTGACCACATTGGGTGCAACGATGTTGATGGATCTAGTTGGTGCGCCAGTGGAGATCCCGAAACAGACGACTGCATCGACAGCGTTCTGGACAGAGGAAAATTCACCTATCAGTGAATCACAGATTCAATTCGGTCAACTGCAGATGAATCCTAAGGGATTGGCTGCTCTTGTGAAGATGTCTAACCGATCAATTCGATTGAGCAACCCTGCTCTTGAGAATTTGGTGCGAACTGACATTACCGAACAGATTGCCCTTGCCCTTGACTTGGCAGCTCTTCGGGGAACTGGAGTGGCTGGACAGCCTTTGGGTGTGGTGAATCAACCTGGTATTGTGACAGTTGATTTTGACGTTGACGGTGCAGGTGCAAGTTCGAATCCAAGTTATGAAAGAGCATACGACATGGAGGGTGTGTTGGAAGACGCCAACGCATTGAAAGGAAAACTTGGTTTCGTGATGTCCCCGGCCGTGAAGCGAACCTTCGGGAAGCTTCGTACCGGTACAGGTGCAGCCACTGAGCTGAACAATGGTCAGTTTTTACAGACTGTGCCAATGACCAGCCCCCATATCTCAGCATTGTTGGGATACCCATTCGCAACATCCACTCAAATGCCTACCAACATTGGTACAGGTGGAACGTTTGGCGATATGATTTTCGGTAACTGGGCAGACCTGCTTATCGGAATGTGGGGTGGAATGCGGTTGATGGCTTCTCAGGAAGCTGGTACGGCGTTCGCGTCTGATCAGACCTGGGTTCGAGCAATTGTGGATACAGACATTGCCATCCGGCGTGTTGAGTCTTTCACAGTTGCCATTGATGTGAAGCACGGAGCAATTGACTATACGGTAACAATCTAATAGTCAATAGGATAGTCACTATATTACTTGCGTACGGTAGATGTGAGTTTACCGTACGCAAATTTTACCAACAAGGAGAATTTTAGATGCAATACAGAGAATTTCAAAACTACCACGGGATTGTTCATGTGTCTGGTGGAGATGCGGTTACCAAGACAAGCTTAGGTCTTGACTGTAAAGGTATGGAACAGGTGAACATTGTGCTTCACACTGGTACCATGATTGCAACCGCAACGCTCAATGTGAAGATCGAAGAGTCTGATGACAATTCGATTTGGTCTGACTTGACCAATGCTGTGTTCGCAGAGAAAGTTGCCGCAGATGACGACAAGATTTTCTACGGCAAGATTAAAGTGAACACCAATGGTGTGAAACGATATCTTCGTATTAATTCAGTTGCAGCAGTGGCGGTAGCCGAGCACGGTGCTGTCATGTTCTCAAGCAACTTGTCAGGACACATTCCGGTCACAGTGAATGCTCTGCCAACACCAGAGTTTAGCTTGAACGACGTGTCAGCATAAGTCAACCTATCGGGGGTCACGACACTGTGGCCCCCAAACAATTTACGGGCGTGTAGCTCAATTTGGGAGAGCAACGGCTTTGCAAGCCGAAGGTTGGAGGTTCAAGTCCTCTCACGGTCCACCACTATAAGGGGTTCTATGAAATACTTACTAGCTTTAGCGACAATATTATTGATGTTTGCATGTGCTCCTACACCTATATTTGCTCAACAGACTCCAGATAACACCGTGTGCAATGAGAAAACAGGTCTCTCATGGATTATGAATTCTGAAGCGGATATGGCGCATTATAAGATTTACGTGGCGAACATGCCTGGGATCGAGAATGCTAATCCACCTGTGAATGTGCTAGTCCAGGTGCCTCATGATCCTGCGACAGCAGTCATACAACCAGACGGCAGCAAAGCGATTGTGTATGCGTTAGAAGTCACCATGGCAGAAGGTGACAAATACTTCGTTGTGTCTGCGTTAGATCAATCAGGAAATGAGAGTTCGTACAGCAATGAAATCGGGTGTGAGTATAACACAATACCCGGTGCTCCAACCATTAAACTGATATTCGCCCGACCTAAGTTGGGAGAATAACCGTAAGCAAGGTCTATTATGGCTGATAGTTTTATTCAAGTTCCCACCGATGCTGGTGGTAAAAAAGTTGATGCCACAGAACTGGTTGTTGGGGCTAATACGGTTCAACGACAACATATACGACTTGCGGGAAATACAGCACTAGACATTGCAAGAGTCAATGCTAGTGAGGGACTCTCAACAAGTTTATCAGTGTTGTCAGCAAAAAGAACTCATAGCACCTCTGCATCGGTTGCAGCTGGTGGACAAGTTGACGTGGATGCCTCTCAAATTTCAAGTGGATTGACTGGGGAACTCATTCAATTAGTGTTATCGAGTTCAATTCCATTTAAGGCTGAATTAAAAACGGTTACGAATGGTGTGGCTAGTGGTGTGTTAGTGACCTGGATTAGTAGGCATGTAGATTTTACAGTGGCGGCGAAAAAATTTATCACGGTTGCACAAGATGCTGGTGCTGGAATTGATACGTTTCGTATCACGTTTACAAACCTTGATACATCAGAAGCTGCCGATGTGTATGCAACCTTTTTCTATGATGAGGAATAATCAATGGGGGAACAGACAATTGCGGTATTGAGTTCGGATCAATTGTTGGCGTGTACTCTGTCACTTGATCTGATTAACAGTAAAACACTTGAATTGGCTATGTTGAAACGAGGCCACCAACATTTGTGGAATGAATTGGCTAGAAAATACGGTGTCGATAAGAAGACCAAGATTCAAATAGATTATAAGACAGGTGTTATTACAGCAGAGGCATCAGAACCAGATAAAGTCTCCAAAGAAATGGCGGCTACTGAACTTCCACCAGAGTGGAATGAGGGGGAAAAACATGGCTGATGTCATGCCTAATTATCAGGTTGAGATTCAACGATTACGATCACAGGTTTTGGATCAAAAAGCAATGGTTCAAAAACAAATTTTATCAATTTTAGAAATGACTGATCGAAAAGCGAAACTGTTGGAGAACATCATAGCGACGAAAAAATCTATTGTTGATTACAACACAAAACTTGAAAGTTTAGAAAAGGCTCATGGGGGATTGACAGATGCAGACATTCAGAAAATGATTGATGCAATATAATTCGTGGGGGGAGTAACAATTTATGTGTACAAGGAGATTATCACATGGCAGATGTTAGAGTTCAGCAAGCAATGAAAATTGTGGACCCCACCACAGATGCGAATGAAGTTGGAGTTGACGCAAGCGGGAATATGCAAGTCATTCTTGCACCGAATGACGGAATCGATATTGGTGATGTTGATGTTACGTCGATAATCCCCGGTGTTGGTGCAACGAACCTCGGTAAAGCAATCGATACACCGGCAGGCGCAACGGATACAGGTGTAGCTGCGTTGTATACAAGGGTTGATGTGTTAGGCACACTCACTCCGGCTGATGGGGATTTCGTGAGTGCTCGAACGAATGATCGTGGTGCGTTGTGGGTAGAACATGACGGTGCAATCGATACCGAATTACCTGCAGCGGTAGCATTGGCAGATGATGTAGCTAATCCGACAGTACCAGGTGTTGGATCGTTCTTGATGGGATTTGATTCCGGCAACACGAACTGGAATCGTGTGGAAGTCGATAATGAGGGCCATTTACAGATTGATGTGTTGTCTGGTGGTGGATCACCTGCGGCTCCAACGAATCCGACGATTGATATCGATACGAGCGCAGCTGTGGCGGCAGGAACGGAAGTAGATTTGGACAGTGCGGAAATCACGGAGACTGAAAATCTGACGATGGTTACGATGTCAGCTTCAGTGGCATTCAAGGCACGTATTACCGGTGTGGAAAACGGTGTGGAAACGGTCTGGGCTGAATTGTTTGGTCGAGCCGGTACACCCCTTATATTTACTCCACCGGATCGTCGATACACATCTGTGACGAACACAGCTGGTGTTGATGTATTCAGAGTGCAAATGACAAACATGGATACGAGTGAAGCTGCTGATTTGTACGCTTCATTCTTCTATCAAAGTAATTAAGTGAGTTGAAAAACTTGCCAGTACAAAGTCGAACCAGGTCTTAGTACCTGGTCGAACTTTGTCAGTAAGGGGGAAGCTATGGCTGAACAGTATTTATTGACAGATCAGGAGCGAGAAAGATTTGCGTGGTGGTTGGAGGCTCAAGCTCACTCTAGTTTGGAGATAGCAAAGCAGATGGATAAGATAGGCGTAGGTGCGCTGTCTAGGAGAAACAAAGAGGAAGCAGAAGCTTATACTACAGTTGCTAAAATATTACGGTCAACGGAATCAATGAGTATTTCTTAAAGGATAAACTATGGCCGATTTAAGACCAATAGGTGGAGAGAAACAGGTTTTTGGTACCCGCTCACATGATGATATAGATGGTGAGGGACCAGTCAAAATAGGACATAAGGCGATAGCGCACGGGTCTAATCCAACGGCTGTCGCGGGTGCTGACCGCACAGACTGGTATGCGAACCGTCACGGTATACCGTTTATGATGGGTGGCCATATGAATTCGGTCACTCGCCGGGATAATTTCACTACGGCACAGACCGATCAAGCATTGGTGACGGTTTCTGGTGGGACCAAAATAGTGGTCACACGACAAAAGGTTACTGCCGACAATGCCAATTCTGTTGATGTACAGGTGCGAGTGGGATTTGGTGCAACGAATACCCCGACAGCGGTAGGTGTTGTCGGATCTCATCCAGGTATTCCACCCGGTGGTGGCTATACTGAAGGAAACGGTGGTGGAATTCTTGGTATCGGGGCTGATGGCGAAGATTTACGGCTCACATCAGAAGTTCCAACAGGTGGATCTATCGATGTGGTGACAACATACTTTTTGATTGAATCATAACACGCTTATTGTGGGGGGTAGGTATATATAAGGAGACCACATGGCGACATTACAAGAATTACGTGGGTTGTTTACCAATTCAAATTTGATGGAGAAAGTAGAGGCTGCATTATTGATCAGTGTCCAGGCGGTACTTGGCGGTACGCCAACGATAGACGATCAGAAGTATGCTTCGCACGTGTTTTCAAATCCGTTAGATGAAGCACGGAAAGCGTTAATGTCTGTGTTGGCCTCGAATAGTATAGCTACTGTGATTCAAATTACAACTGCGACAGATGCGAGTATTCAAACTAATGTGGATGATGTGCGAGCAACGCTTAGTGTGGCATGGAACGCTGCGCAAATTCCACAAATATAAGGAACACATATGCCTACTAAAATTTATCAACACGACGAGACAGCGATTGTGTGGCAAGATACAGGATCTTCCCCAGATCACCTGTTTACATTAACCTCATTGGCTACGTTAACAGGTCATCAGGGGATTGAACATAACTTTGGCACCGGAGCACGAGCCGACCGCTTCGTGTGGCGAGCCTGGGTGCAGTTTGACACCAACCCTAATCAGAGTGTTGTCAGAGTCTATCTCAAAACTGGTGATGGTACTATCTATGATAATGATGATGCGGCGGGAGATAATGACGTTTCGGCTGAACTGAAACTCAATAATCTTTGGCAGATTGGCACTATTGTTGTGGACGAATTGTTATTAGACATAACCATGTCAGCAAGTGGGGTCATTGCTATTCCATACGAACGTGTAATCCCAGTGTTTTTCAATGCAACGGATGATTCGCTTCGTGATGTTGCTAATGTTCATGGATTTAGTTTGACACCTGTTCCAATGGAATCACAGGAAGCCTAAGTTATGCCAGGTGGACGAATCATACTCCCGTGGGAAGAAAAAGTTAAACCTCCAATGGGGACTGAGGTTAATCTCCGTCACCCACTCTGCCCGACATTAGGGTTTGCGTTTAACGAGGGTGGTGGCGAGTCGGTACGAAGTTTTGGTAAGGGTAAACTTGCTAATCAAGATTTTCCTATCACAGGTGGAGGGACGTGGAATCATGCGTCACGCGGGAGACAGATAGATCTGTCAGCTAATAATACGTATATTGTGATAAATAATATTGATGATGTGCTGCCGGATCATCGCCGAGGCACTATTGTTTACCATACTGTGCAGAGTGGGTTCATATCACGAGGATCAATTGGACAAACAACAGGAGCATTTGATCGCCTATTTATTGGCCCAACTTATGATAGTGTGAACGGCTATTTTCAATGGGGAAATAATACAACTGGTGGGGTGCAGTTCACACATTCAGCTGTGGTTGAAGGTGTTTGGGCAGCTGTAGCGCGCCAGGACGATATTGAAATCTGGAGGGACGGTGTCTTGTTGGTCGCAAAAGGGAATGGATTTACCCGACCTGCGAATACAAGTGCAATGCGTATAGGGGCAGGATTAACGCTAGGAAATCCGTGGAAGGGATCACTGGATTTTTGTTATTTCTATGATGGGCTTGACCTTTCACCACAACAAATTCAGTCCATAACCGCTAATCCCTTCCAGTTTTATGAGACACGCCGTGTTTTTTCGTTCGCTGTAGTGGCAGCACCAGCAGCCGCACCAACACGAATGTTATTAATGGGAGTAGGGGTATAAGATGCTTGGTATTTGGGAATACTTTTGGGATGTTTTAGATTGGGTAGCAGCTCCATCAGCCGCACCCAATATTTGTCAGGTAGTTGCAACAGTATCAGAGGCGCATGTCGCAACTGCGCCGATGTCTCAACTTAACATCAATACGGTTAAAGTATAATGGCGATTACAATATTTGATTTTGTTGCAGGGGATACGAATTCAGTTGTTCGTGTGACGATTGTCAACAAGCAGACACGTACGGTAATAGATTTAACTGGTGCCACAGTACGTTTTATATATAGTATCGATTCAGGCAGTACTCAATCCCGTGTTATGACAATTTTATCTCCAGCTACTGCAGGAATTTGTCAGTATCAGTTTGCCGTAGGAGATTTGGTAGCGGGTACAATGACAGCGAATATTGAAATCACATTCTCGGATTCAACAATACTGAGTCAGTTAGATTCATTCATATTTCAGGTACGGGCAAAATTATGAGGCTGTACGATAGAAAATCACGATTTACCACAGATGAGTTTGCTTGTCGATGCCCTGCCTACGAGTGTACGTTTGGCCAGGAAGAAACTGACATTGATCCTAATTTGATTGATAAGTTAAATATTGTGAGGACACTGTATGGAAAACCCATGGTGGTTACATCTGGAGCTCGATGTAAGGCACACAACCTTGAAATTGGCGGCGTACCGGACTCTGCTCACTTACCTCACGCTGACACTGGTCAGTGTCGCGCTGTGGATATTTACGTAAGAAATTCGGAGGAAAGGTATGAGCTACTTCAGCTCGCATACAGAGTAGGGTTTGAACGGGTCGGATTGGCCCCAAATTTCGTACATCTTGACGTAGCCTGGGATTTGCCCAAGCCTGTCACATTTATGTACTGAGGAGGAGATATGATACCAGTAGTGTTAATTCCAGTGCTTGTTAACTTAGCTACTAAGCTAATCGACAAAGCTTTTGAGAAGGCTGATGCAATTCCTAGTTCTGAGAAGAAAAAGGTGGTCATGGATAAGATTCAACTCAATAAGCAAAAAAGGGAAACAAAATGAAGAATAGGACTAGACTTTCTAAGCTAATATGTGGTATACTACTTGCATGCGTGATCGGCTTGTCCGGGTGCGTTTCTATGCCTGCAAATGTAGACAATACAGATGGGTACACTGTTCCTAACTACGCTTTGATCGAGTTTGGCTCAGTTGCCGTATTTACTGTTATTGTAAATGAGGTTAATGTACCTCAGGAAACGGTTGTTCAGGCTTATGATGCGTTCTCACATGTGGAATCGTTGTTATTGTGCGTGGGTGAAACTTGCCCACCAGTGGATCTTTCCATTATAGACAACATCTTAGCTGCCCGAGTCCCGATTGAATATAGCGCATTGACTAAACAAGGTATGGCGTTGATTAGGCAAGAGATAGGACGCTACATGCCGCTTGAAATTCCAATGGAAGTGAAATCGGACATTGCAACAAGGGTTACATTGTCTGTCATTAGTGGAGCCAAAGCAGCACTGGCTCCGTACATCAAACAATAGGGGGTTGTTATGAAGTATCAAGTAAAACGGGGGTACAGCTATGTTGACCGTAAAACAAAAAAGGTAGCTGGGCAAGGAACATTATTGGACCCTAAATGGGAAATCGATCCGACTCAATTGTGGAAGCTAGCAGAAGCAAAGATTGTCCCGGAACCAGAGGAAGTTGGCATGGTTACCAAAGACATGGGACAGCAAGAGGTTCCTGAACCACCCAAGGATGTTGAAGGAAAAGAACCACCCAAGGAAATACCGGTGGGAGAAGTGAAACCTGAAGACGTACAAGTATACTCATGATCAATTTAACCACGCTCGATGAAGTGAAGGGTTGGATACAAGCAATCAATACGGACGATGATCAGAATATCGAAGACCGTATTGTAGAGGTATCAGCACGTGCTCAACAGTTTATGAACAGGGACATGGAACTGAAGTCCCGTGTTGAACTTCATGACGGTGGTCGCAGCATGATATTTCCGAGAGAAGTTCCTGTGATTACTATCACAGAGATTCGGACAAGCTCGTCATTAGATTTTGGCAGTATTGGATTCGTTGTCCCAGCCCTTGACTACACTCTTGTGAACAATGGTTGGGACATCTTCCATACGACATTTTGGCCCGGAGGAAGATTTGGCGTACAGCTAACATACATGGCTGGATTTCTTGATGCCTCGGATACGTTAAGTTTGTTACCCGCAGACTTACGAAAAGCAACGGCTAAGCAAGTAGCGTACGAATTCAAAAATAGAAAGACGATTGGTTTGGAAACAGTTGA
>SDBT01002853.1_pt1 | contig 30185 bp, 17 predicted proteins | sample 2277101 | NCBI WGS metagenome assembly SDBT01 (sample SAMN10404973, study PRJNA504765) | marine sediment metagenome | isolation source: marine sediment core GS10_PC15, 103 cmbsf | place: Arctic Ocean: Southern Knipovich Ridge | collected 2010
CCTGACCGCTTTGCAAGGCTGATAAAATTGGGCCAGACTTCCAGTTCCATCAGTAAACAGATCGCCGGCCGGATATTGCCGAAAGAACGATGTATTACCCACGAAAAATCAAAAGGAAAATAAAATACATGGTGCTTCTGGCAGAAAAGATTGTTTGCGCTGGCAAAACCGGTATCGGTGGTTGTGCTGATGACGATTTCGAAATCGGCGAACCTATCCTCAAGCTCCTTGACGATGGTTTTGGCCGCGTTTACTTCACCGACGCTGACGGCATGAAGCCAGATACATTTTTTTTCAGGGCTTCTCCGGCCGACTTTGCCGAAACGCTGGGCCCAGCCGGCCCGGTAGCGTCCGTGCCTGATGGCCCGATATATGATCACAGGGCTATAGGCAAGACCGGCTAACAAGTACAACAAATCCAGTATGAATCTCATTCTGTCGTCCAACAAAGTAGTAAACGCCTCTACAATCAATAAATGATATTTAGAAAGCACGACAATGTCAAACAATTGATCGAAATGATGGAGTTCTTCAAGGCCCGAATTGAATCTTGTCGGTTCATGGAACCGGCGAAGCTATTTGCAATTGCTGAGCCAGTATTCAGCGATAATGGCCAAGTCCAGCATGTTGACGGACTGGTCAACGTTGATATCAGCCGACAGCGTCGGGGATGTATGCAGCCATTGGTCGGCAAGTATGACAAAATCGTGGAAGTTGACGGGATCGACTGCGTCGAGATTGGCGGCGTCACAGATGGTATCAGGACTGGTGATTGTGGCTGTTACTGGATCGGATCTGTCCAGACTGTAATTGTTGGAGGCAACAACCTGGAATATTGCTTTACTTGTGACTGCCCCGATAGCGAGGACATTGAAGCTTACCTCACAGGTATCATCAGCATCCAATTCCGGACAGCTCTTGGGGTGCTCATCGAGGGTATAGAACGGTGCCGGACCGATGGTTGTCGGCAGATTGCCCTGATAGCTTCCAGGCTCACCCATAACAGCCCGTATCATAATGTTACCGGAAAACGCAGGATCGAGCCAGGCCCAGTCGTCAAGATTGAACCAACCGAGCAAAGGCAGGTAACCCCATGTGCGGGCGTACGGATTGCCGGTCGTATCGAAACCCACCTGGTTTAGCTTTCCTTCTTCGAGTTGTCGCCAGCCTATATAGAAATCTCCGCTGTTGATGATAATTTCATGCTCGGCCAGGTCAACATCGAACCAGGCCACCATTGGATCAGGCACTGGCCCGGAAGGCACCACAGGATCCACCGTGAATGGAGTGATAAGGCTGGTTCCGGGTGCGCCGGCAGGGCCATCGTCATTCCAGATGTGCAGTTCGAACGGATAGGTAGTTGTATCCCAGATGTAGAAACGGGCTGTTTTTAGTTGTGTCGGGTATTCCGGGGGAGTGAATTTGACGGCCAAGTAGCTGTCAATCGAGCCGAGGTCACCGTAGTCTTCGGCGGTAGAATCGTCGTATTTTAATTGGACAGGCTCGTTTAATTGCAGGCTGGCTTTTACGTCGGGACACTCGGCGTCGAGACATTGCAGAGAAGCTTCAACAACGAAGCTGCTGCCTTTTGATACGGTTATATCTGTAGTTGGGCTGATTAAGTGGGTTCTCAGGCTGCCCCAGGGGATGTTCCAAGTGGCAGTTTTAGTATCAGTGTTGCCTTCGGAATCGTTGCATAAGACCTCAATTTGCCATTGGCCTGAGTCTGATATTTCAAGGTTGGTGTTGTGTATGAAATAACCTTCGCTGTATGTCAGTTGCTCATCGACGAAGGTATGGTCGTCGGGGATATTTCTGAGCATGACTCTGACATCAGGTATTTCCTGCAGGTCAGTTGCATCGATTCTTATCTTTTGTAAATTGTCGCCGTATTCGGCCAGTGTACAGTCCTGCCATGTCGAATTAATCAGGCAGTCAACGTTGTTAATAACCGGCAGATTAGGATCGTAAATATTGACGATCATTGTGTCGGAAAGCCCAATTACGCCGACGCTGTTGCCGGCCAGAACACGCAAGGTGAAATCGCCATTATCTTTGGGCAGGATGTCCCACTTGGCCAGACCGCCGCTGACACCGGATTTCAGATAGATATCGAGACGAGGCGGATTCGGGTTGCCATTGGCGTCTATAGTAAACAGGGAATCCTCGTTTTGCTCGGTGATAAGAAATGCTATTTCCGCCATGTCGCTTTCCACGGCGTCTTCAAGTGCCGCTTTAACGTTTATCTGCTTGAGGCCGGCGGCCTCGCACGCAAAACTCTTTATCGGATTGACGAGGCTCGAATAGAGTGCATCTTCAGCATCATAAATGGTGTAAGGATTCGTGTCAGGATCGTAGGTGCTGTTCACTATGCTGATTTCCGCGATGGCCTCCGGGGCCGGTTCGCTAACGTATAAATTAAGAGTAGCTGAATCAACTTGAACATTGCTTGAGAAATCGGAGATATCGAACTTGATGTAATACCTGCTTACATTGTCATTGTTGGGATCGATTTCGTACTCGATGATGACCTCAATATCATTGAAGGTAATCCAGTCGTTGTCACCGACATCGTGAGAAACCAGCTTGATGTAGTTAATTCCGCCCGGAGTCAGGTCACTCAGCACACTCGGATCAACGGAAACGAACCAGCAGTCCGGCGATTGAGCCTCCCCCCCCCCGCCCTCAGCGGGAATGCAATCGCCCACAAGATTCAGAATATCTCCGTCGGCATTGGACGTATAGACATACCAGCCTGCGAAAGGCGGATAATCAAAGTGCATTACTATGTAATTTTCCATTCTGATTTTCAGCGTCTTGATAACACCTTCCGGAAGTGCAAATTCGTAAAGCTCCTGTGCATCTTCTCCGATGGCGCCGATGCCGTCTTGTGGTTCAAGGTCGCCTGTGTTGTACTCCGACGCGAACTCTGCGCCAACTATAGCCGAATCCGGACCGTCATATTTCGCATAACTGTCTTCGCTCACATCTTTGACAACTAAGCTGTCGTAAGCCAGCATGCGTGGTCCGCTGTTGGGATCACTGGAAGGCTCACCGCCGGAGGGCTGCCCGACGGTATCCTGCTGGACTTTTTGTGAAATTGTGAGTACCGGCGGATTCCCACTGTCGTTGGCGTCGATAACAAAAAGCTGGTCATTATTGCGTTCGCTGACCTGGAAGGCGACAGTATTCTGTCCAGCCTGCAATGCTTGCTCAACAGCGGCCTTGACATTCAAACTGACGGTCCCGGTATTCTCACAGCTAAAGCTCTTTATCGGATTGGTCAAACTGAAATGGCAGGGATCGCCGGCTTCATGCAGAAACTGGGCTGAGTCTGTCGGTAAAAGCATATTGTCAACAATATACAGCTCGGCAACAGAGCTCTCGGCATCCTGTGCTACATTGATTTTAAGACGGGCGGCTGTCAACTCGTTCGAGAGGTCGATGTCGTTCAGGTCGAACTTAACGTAGTACTTGTAAATCTCGTCGTTGTTCGGATCGGTCTCATATTCAACGATAACTTCGATATCATTAAAGGTGATCCAGTCGTTGTCGCCAACATCGTGAGAGACCAGCTTAATGAAGTTGGTTGCGCCTGGAGCCAAGTCACCCAATACATTGGGATCGTCGGAAACGAACCAGCAGTCCGGCGGTGGAGTCTCGCCCCCGCCACCTTCAGCGGGAATGCAGTCGCCCACGAGGTGAAGATTATCACCGGCGGCGTTGGATGTGTAAACGCGCCAGCCCGCGAATGGCGGATAATCAAAGTGCATCACTAAGTAATTTTCCATTCTGACTTTCAGGTTTTTAACTTTGCCTGCCGGAATTTCAAATTCGTAGTGCTCCCGGGCATCTTCGCCGATGGCACCAATACCATCTTGCGGTTCAAGATCACCAGTGTTGTATTCGCCCGGCAATGTTGAACCAACCAGCGAGCTATTCGGATTGAGAGACTTTGTATAGGCCTCTTCAGAGATGTCAAGCACGGTCTGTGCATCGAAAACAATGGGTACATCGGTTTCAACTGTGTAGCCGCTCAGGATACCGAGCGAGTTCGGATTGTTGTCCAGTGTTGATATAATAGTGGATGAGTTGATGTCGACAAAGTCATTACAGTCGTAGCCGTTACAGAACTGGATATAGACTAATACATCACCGCAGCCGTCCCCACCGAAACAGCTTACCCCGGCAGTCAGATTAAATCCTTCATTAATCGTCAATGCGTCTGTGGTATTTGGCTCTGTAATCGTGACGACCAGCTCACCTGCTTCCGGGGGGATGTTATCGAGGGCTTTCTCGATATTAATCCTGCCCCAGCCATAGATATTGTCCCAGCCGGGCGCCCCTAAATCATCGGCGTTCTGTTCGAGAACCGTCTTAATCTGGGAGGGACTCAAATTAGGATTTTCCTCTAACAGCAGTGCAGCCGCTGCGGCAACGTGCGGAGTAGCCATCGACGTTCCCACCGCCCGGATATAGCGCGTTCCGCCGACGACGAACCAATCATCCCAGCATTCTTCCGTGATTAAATACATACAGTATAGAGGATTGTTTGCTACTTCCGTACTGTACGCAGAGACTATCTCAGCAAAATTGTCTCCTCCGAGCTGGTCCCCGCCCGGTGCTACAATGTCGAGTTCTACCCCGCCGTCGGAGTACGAGGCAATGTTGTCAAGCTTATCGACCGCTCCGACTGCAATGACCTTCGATGCGCAGGCAGGTGACACCATACGAGAGGAATCACCGTCATTGCCCGCGGCGCAGACGACAACGACGCCGGCGTCAACCGCCTCATTCGCAACCTGGGCCATCTCGTCGGAGTCACAGGTCCCGCTATAAAGTCCCTCACCAAGGCTCAGGCTGATTACGTCGGCGCCTTGTTCGATGCCCCAGTTGATGCCAAGAACCACATCGGACGCATAACCATTACCGCTGGAGTCGAGCACTTTTGCCGCCATCAGCGAAACGTCATAGCTGATGCCGCGGTATTGAACTCCTTCCGAGGCGATTATGCCGGTACAATGAGTCCCGTGGCCGTTATCGTCCATTGCATCATCGGTGTTTGCGATAAAGTCGTATTGAGCGATGACCTTGCCCTGCAAATCAGGATGCGTATAATCAATGCCCGTGTCTACGACGCATACATTTACACCCTGACCGGTAATCGCATTATCCCAGGCATAATCGGCTTTGATTTGATAAGCCGAATCTTCAAGAAGTGCATGCACCCGGCGGTCTTCTCTAAAATTCTTGAAACGCGGCAGTTCCCTTAGCTTCTCTACTTTATCCGGAGATATTTCAACGACAATCTTGTTTTTCAATCTGCCGTAATTATGGATAATTCGCCCTCCGATGCGCTGAGTTGACTGACGGAAGTGTGCCCGCTGGGTTTTAAGAGCTTTCCTGGAAAGCCTCTTCCAGAATCCGGGCTTTTCATCAAGTTCAACAATAAAACGTTTGGCCCTTGGCGGAACAGAACCAGCCCTGACCGAAAGACGGTCAGAAGCGCGCAAATCGTTATAAGGAGTGTCTGGATAAATCGGCCTTTCCCCGGACCATAAGCGCCAGATAATTCCCTCGTTTGCTCGACCGATGTACTGAATCAGGCCCTTTTCGTCAATAAACACGCAAGTAGGGATTCGCTTAATGCCGTAACGACTGCTGACAATGCGAGTCTCATCAGGCAGTATGTCATAAGGTGGAATGTCATTGCCAAAGAAATCAACAACTTGCCTGGCATTTTGTCCCACGGCGATAAATAATATCTTCATATCGTCGCTAAGATTCTCGGAAAGTTTTTCCAGAACCGGGAAAAAGGCATCGCAGTGTGGGCACGATGTTGTGCCGAATATTATCAGAGTATCTCGGCCTGGTGATATACTTAAGCTTACGGTCTGGCCATTGAGGTTTGTGAGCAAAAAATCGGGGGCAGGTTGGAGAGTATAGGCGGCAATAGCTGTTCCGGGCGGAATGCAGGCAAGAATCGATGACATTATGAAAAATGCCATCAGTCGTAAGAGAGTTGTTTTGGGATGGACTATCATATTCCTGGTTCACCTGCTGAAACATATTAACACATATATATGTATTATAAGCTATTTTGTTCGAAATTTCAAGCTGGAACGGCATATATTATCAATCCTGCTTATGTTCTTGACTTGTCGGTTGTTTTAGCGTAAAAGAACAGCATTGATTCTCGTCCCCGTAGCTCAATTGGATAGAGCGTTGGCCTCCGGAGCCAGAGGTTGTGCGTTCGAGTCGCACCGGGGATATTTAATAAGTCTTAGGCTGTCAACGACTTAATGCCAACAAACAATCCGTATAGCCGATATCTGCTATTAATATTGATCTATTCATCGCTGATTGTAATAATCGATTGGAGAAAAGTTATGAGAAAGCAATCTATTATTAAGAAGAATCCAGTGTACCCTTACCGCTTAGCTTTGGCAGGGGGTTGGGGAGACCACAACTTTGTAAATTTCTTAGCGGATGGATATGTTGTAGTAGTCCAGATAAAACCCACAGTCACTTTCCATGACCGATGTGGCATCTGCTCAAGCACAAGAAAAATCCTATTAAGGGAGTACCCGAATGGCATTCCCGATCAAACAGACAGGTACAAGCTTGCCACGAACTTGTACTATTGGGAAAATGCCCGAAAAGTGCCCATTGGAGGATCCCAGGATGCATGGGGCTCAGTGTATCCGGGTTTTAACCTCTTACACTATGATTTCAGATATCACAATGGTGTGATACCTAAGAAAGTGACCTCAATTATAGATCAGCGCACCGCGAAGTGGTTTGAGCGCAACTTCTGGGTAGTGCAGTGCGTTGGACCACGTCCTAAAGGATATGACCCCTTTGATGGCGGTAGATTTGCAACTAAGAAAGTTGTAAATCAGCTTGGACAATCCGGACAAGACTGCTTTTCCGCCATTAAAAACAGGGATGTTTCAGCGCTTGGAGCTTCGTTTAACCAATGCTCCAGTGCATGGAGGAAAATGTTGCCTGCAATTTTCGAACATCCGACAATCAAGGTCCCGGTAATGCAAAGACTGCGTCATTACCAACGCAAATATGCAGGTGCAATGCCATCCGGCTGCGGTGTTGGATATATTTACGTCGCATCCTCAGAACCAGTTGAAGGTGGATTTCAAGTGAAGGTCAACATAAAGTAGGGCAAGAGATATGCTAAGCGATAATTGTTACGTAGTTGTTATGGCCGGAGGCACAGGAACACGTCTATGGCCATTAAGCGGTAAAAATAAACCAAAACACTTACTAAAACTTTTTGATGGCAAGTGTTTAATTGAACTTACCATTGAGAAACTAAAGGATCATATCCCTAACGATCGAATTATAATCTTAACGAGTGTCAACTATAAGGAGCTAACACAACAAACACTCACGCAAATACCTCCTGAGAATTTCATCTGCGAACCCTGTGTTCGCGACACTGCAAGTGCTATAGGGCTTGCAGCTACCATCCTAAAACTAAAGTGCGAAGCTGCAACAATGATTGTGCTAACCGCGGACCAGATTATTGAACCCGCTGATCTATTTAATACTGCTATCGCTAACGCGGCAAACTTTCTGGAGGCTCACCCGGAAATGCTTGTAGCCTTCGGAGTTGAAGCAGCCTCCCCAAACACATTGGTTGGCTGGCAGAAGTTAGGAGAATCCCTGGACTTCCCGGACTGCGAGGTAAGAAAGATCGTTGAGTTCATCGAAAAGCCGGATCTGGATACAGCTCAAAGATACATGGAGGAGGGTGGATATTGCTGGAATTCCGGACAATTCGCCTGGAAAGCAGAAACAATCCTGCAAGAGATTAATACCCACTTGCCGCAAGCCTCCCCCATTCTCAAACAAATCGGCGCTGAATGGAATACAATGTCACGTAATCAGGTTTTGAGCAATTTGTTTCCAAAGATGCCCACCGGCTCAATTGACTATGGGGTAATGCAGAAAACAAGAAACGCTTGCAGCATATTTCTTCGGTGTAGTTGGGAGGATATGGGAACACATGCTGCGCTGGCGGAAAAAATCGGAACCAAATATAAGAATAATATCGTTTCGGGTAAAGCAGTTGTAACCGGAACTTCAAACAAAGTCTTTGCTAATACTGATCAATCTGTTGTCGTGGCGCTCGATAATATTATTGTTGTCGTAACAAACAACACTGTATTCGTAGGAGATCAGAATACTGACATGAAAGCCCTGGTAGAAAGCGTTGCCCAACAAGCACCTGAGATATTATGAACGCAGATCATACTCCCGAGCTATAGCATCGTTAGTGCCGTTTCCAATAACATAGTTTCGTGACATTCGCTCTTCAATCATATGGCCTTTTATTTGTAATATCGTCCGACGTATTCAACGATAGTTTTTTTAAGGTCGAGCGGCTCTATCAATCCCAGCCTGCGATAAATAACTTTACCGCCCGGCTCTATCAAAAGTGTATAGGGGACACCGCCAAGCAGATCCTTGTCCAATGCTTTCATGAGCTGGTAAATATCGCCCCGGGCAAATAAATGATTTTTACAGGATGCCTGCTGTTTTTTCAAAGCAGATAAGACCTGCTCCTTTTTTGCGGGCGAATCTGCGCTTATGGTAATCAGTTCGAAATCCCGCCGACGATACATCCGATTCATAATAACGAACTGCTCTATTTGCTTGACGCTCGGTTCGCTCCAGGTTGCCCAGAGATTGATGAGCCTTAGCTTTGACGTATCGTTTTTAACAAGCTCACCTACATCTTTTGCATTTATCGTCGTCAGGGAGACCTCTTCCCTCGCCCAGGATACAAGAGCGGTTTTAGCCGACTCTCGTTTGTTGGCCCATTTAATCGAACAGCCAAATACCTTAGTCTTCTCAACAGGAACTTTTTTGCCGGCTAATATCGCCTCGATTGCATTAATCGCATCGTTAGATTTAACCTGTTTGGGTTTTTCCGAATCGTCGAATCGCCCAACGTAGCGCAGCTTCCGCTGATTGTCAAAGATGAACAAGTGCGGCGTCGCAACCGCCCCGTAAGCAACTGTAACCGCCTGCGTCTTTCCATCATAAAGATATGGAAAGTTATAGCCTTTATCCTTGGTACGTATCTTCATTTCTTCAAATGTATCACCCATATCCGAATAGCCCAATTCATCGAGACGCACCGCTTCCGGGTCATTCGGCGAAATAGCAACCACGGCAACACTTTTGTTTTTGTAATCAGACGTTAGCTTCTTAATCCTGTCCTCGTATGCCTGTGCGGTGGGACAGTGGTTACAGGTAAAAACGACCACAAGAATCTTCGCCTCAGTAAAATCCGCCAGTTGGTAATTGCGCCCGTCCACGCCGGGAAGATTAAAACCAGGCGCTTGCCGGCCGATTTCCAGCGTTTCGACCTTCTGCTGTGCCGACCGGCTAAATTCCGGAGCGAAAAATAACACGACAATTGTCGCCAAAATACCCAGACTATGTTTACCCATAATTGAATCTCCTTCTTCAATACTAAGTGATTCACTAATTTACCAGCTTTCCGACAACAAGTTAATTAGGAGCGGATCTGCTTCGATGCTTATTGCTGTACGATTTCAATCGGAATTGCCGGGAAGACACCCATCGAATTACGGCGTTTCTGACCTGTTAGTGTGCCGTCTTTCCGCTTAACTGCATACTCCCTGAAAGCCTCGACAATCAAATTATCGACAATGTGCATGGCATCCTTCTCGGCTTTCAGTTGGAACGAAAGACCATTGGGCATAACGGTCACATCGTGCATGGTCAATCCCTCAGGCGGTTCGTTAAGTTGCAGTTGCAGGCCTTTAAAGTTAGCACGTCTGGCGGTCTTGATTCGAACCTGGGCCGAACCGCCCGCGGGAATACGGACCGGACTATTGCCGGCCAGCTCAACCGGCGGCACCCCCCATCTTGCTTTTTGAATGAAGACCAGGAACTCCTGTGCCGGGACCAGGTGCCGGTACAGGAACGCCTGCATGACATCATCTGCGGCAACGGCTGGCCGTCTGATAGTCTGCCCACCGATACGGGCGCGGCCTTCCAGTTGGAGAGCGACCGGCTTAGCGGGCGCCTTCGCAGGCACTGTCAAAGTGACACGTACACGATCGCGTCCGGCGGGTATTCGCCCACCGCAAAGTTCGAAGCCTGCCGGCGCATCTTTCAATAGCACATCAATCTCGCCGTCAAAGCCGTCTTTTCTCAACGCGTGTACCCGGATCGGAACGGTTCCGCCGGCACGCAAACCGATACTCGAAGGTGTCACACGCAATGCGAAATCACCCTGTGCCGGAGCAATGCGCAGTCGATAGCCATACGCCCCACCTCCATGATGCTGCGTATCGGAAAGCTGAATGTAGTAATTGCCGTCCTTCGGCAGCTCGGCCAGCAGGTACGAATCGGCGTGGTGCGTAATCAATCCCATCGCATCCTTGTGCAGGTGACTGTCCTTAAGCACATGGTCGTCGTTCCATTCCAGCACTTTGCCGGATGAATCGGTCAATCGAAGGAGCGAGTCCAGCGGAGAATTCAACCGCCGGCCATAGACCTCAGCAACGATTTTATCGCCGGCCCGACCTTCAAAACGGAACATGTCAATATCGCCGCTCTCGGCGATTCGCCCGTTGATGATTTTCGGAAGCTCGATTAGCTGCGCTTGCTCAGGGGTGTTGTTAGATTCGGTTTCATTGCATTCAGGCAGTGTATCGACGGCATACGTAATTGAATTGGAAAGGCATTTTTCATCATAGTAAGCCGTCTTTCGGATATTGTTGCCGCCACGCCTGGTGTCCAAAGGCAATTCGGTCTCGGGGAGGTTCCAGCCATTGATCGAGGCGATGGTCTCGACACCCGCCCTGCCACCCAATGGGAAAGTCTGCGTGATGAAAGGTTGCTCGCTCACGGCGATACGGTAAACAAAATCTTCCCGTCCGCGGTAGATCGAATCACGAATCTCCAGTTCGTATTCGCCATTTTCGGGAATCTTATAGAAGAGGACCGGGTCCGGATTGAAACGGTAATCATCCACAAAGGCCACTTCCTTGCCACGAGCATCGTAAAGGGCCAGCACAGCCTGAAACCAGCCTGGAACGGCATCAGCCAGATACGGAATCAGACTCCGGGCCTGAGCCTCTATCACGAGTTGTTGCCCCTTGATCGCACGGAAACGGAAACGGTCAACATCCCCCGGCATGATTTGCCCGTTCAATAGTACGGGTAGTTCGAGTGCCCTTTCTTTCGGCAGATTTCTTACCTTCGCCATATTCGGCGGGATCTGGTACGCCTGCCGGTTGTTGGGCTCAAGTTCGCGTATTTCCGGCAGCATTCCCACCTGGAAGACCATCGGATTGGTCAGACCGGTCTTGGTTGCTATCCTCAGTTCACGGCTGCCGGGCTGCGCATCGGGATCGATGGTAATTTCGATCAGTACCGATTCGGCAAGCTGCCGGTTCGTCTGCAATTTATTCCTGGGGAAAAAGAGAACGCTCGAAATATGGGCCAACTCTCGAAGGCTTTTATCCTCCAAGTCGTACAATAACGGATAGTCCGGCATTTTCACTTCTTTGGCCTTAGCGTCTTTTTCCTTTTCCGATTGCCCGGATTTGTCCGTATCCTTTTTTACAATCTTTTCTCTGCGGGACATGGGACGCCTGCGGCTTCCGGGCAATTCGGCCAGACGTATATCTCGCACTTCTTTCAGACGTCTCTGGATTAACTGCCGCTGTTCCTTTTGCAGGTTTCTAAGGGGTCTGATGTATTTAACGACCGAGCCATGCACGCCTTGGCCGGAAATGTACACATTATTTGCCCCGTTGAGGTACTGACCGCCGGCCGATATCTGAATGACGGCGCCCTGCTGCCCGCCGCTTGGGTAAAGGTAGCCGATATGCGGTTCTCTCGTATTCGACTGGCCCCAGGCTGTCGCAACACACAGGGCCAATGCCACAAACATCATTCTCCGGATCGATGCCATGATTCAACTCCTCATATATATAATCTAATCCATTATACCCCATCGGCGCCAGTTTGCAAGCATTCCATCCGAAAAAGAGGCCGAAGTATTCCCTGCAAATCATTGAATTACAGCTATTTAGATTAATTTAGAGCAACGGCATTAATTTGCATTTGACATCTCCCGCCCTACTCTATAATTCCACTACGACCGGCGAAACCTGACGCCTGACAGCCGATTAAGGACAAGTTGGTAGACCAGGAAAAAACAAAATAGTCCTCAAACAAAAGGGCATTCGTGCTCTTGTCGGCGTTACCACAGGAAAGCCCGTAAAAGTAGCCTTTAGATTGTCGCAATTCAAATGAGGATGCCGATATTAGAGTAGAACCGGAACAGAGGAGACTTTATCTAAAAGTCTTTAATATGGAGCGTCGTCTACGTTGGCTATGAAAGATGGATCCGACATTCAGTCCTCTCACGAATGGGAGGTACTTGTTGTAAGAGACTTTGAAGAAATTGAAGCAGTTCGCCAGACGTGGGAGAAAATGCAAGCTGAGGAACCTTACCCAAGAATCAATGCGAACATTGACAGGTATCTTACTACTTCCAAAGCAACCAGCGATAGTGTAGAGCCATATATTATTGTTCTTAAGGAGAATGGGCGGCCCGCAGCGATGCTGATCGGCAGTGTTATTAAGAGCTGCCTGAAATGTGCGATAGGACGCAGGACATTGTTTAAGCCTACGCTGAAGCAGCTATCCGTCGTTTACGGCGGTGTAATTGGCAACCGGGCCGAGCAAATCAGCCGTGCGCTGGTTGGCGAGCTGATGAAGGAGTTGCGCCGCGGGGAGGTTGACGTGGTTTTCTTCAATCATCTGGAAACGGATTCTTCCATATATCACATTGCTCGAAAGGTGCCGGGTTTGTTTTGTCGGGGTCATTTCCCTAAGGCCGAGCAGCACTGGTGCATGTCGATTCCCGATCATATTGATCGGTTTTGGGAGGCTTGCTCACACAACCGTCGAAAGAAACTGCGGAAACACACAAGAAGGCTTGAAGAAAAATATCCAGGTCAGGTGAAGATGGTCACGTTTTCCCGACAAGAGGAGGTTGCAGAAGGGCTCCGGATCGCCGCCGATATTTCGGCTAACACGTATCAGCGTGCTTTTGGGGGTGGACTGGTAAATGACGCCGCGACGCGTGCCATTTTTAAGGCGGCGGCAAAAAAGGGTTGGTTGCGGATTTACATACTCTTTGTCGCAGACGAGCCATGTGCTTTCTTGTCAATACTGAAATACGGGAGGATCTGTTTTGCAGAGGTGACCGCCTATTCTCCGAAGTGGAAGGACTGGAACGTTGGCAGTATTCTCCTTCTCAAGGTTGTGGAACAAATCTGTGGCGATCCTGTGGTGGACTCGTTCGATTTTGGTTTTGGTGACGATCAGCACAAGCAAGCGGGGGACAGTAGACCGTGGGCGGAAGCTTCTGTATTCATCTTTGCCCTGCGGCCGTTCCCTGTGTTTGTGAATCTGATTCTATCGACAACATCGGCGATTAATATCTTGACTCAGCAATTCGTCACCAAGCTGGGCATTTATAATTTGGTGCAGCGGTACCGGCGTAAAAGAATCCTGGATAAGTCCAAAGAGTAAAAGGAAATCCGGGGCTGTTGGAATAAAACAATTGGGACAGAATTTCGTCAGGAGCCACTTTGGTAAAATCGCAATGTTTTAATATAGGTTCAAAAAACAAACCTTGTCGGAATAAACAACAAATCGACGAAGGAAGGCTGCATCTTTCCATGCGCCGAGCTGAGCGCCGGGACATAGATGAGTTGGCTGTAATGTCTCGCTCATGTTACTCATATTTGTTGAGGTGGCAAGGTCCCCTGTTTCATAACATCAAACGCTGGCGGCTGCTCCTTGATACTGAATGCTGCGAGGTATGGGTGTGTTCGAGCCATGGACAAATAATCGGGTATTTCACACTCATTCTTGATAGACAACAATATGATGAGGTAGATGGAAAGCCTCATCCCGGCCTGTTAGTCCGACTATACATGCTTGGAGTTTCTCCAAAGCTATTCGTTACAATAGCCTTGAGAAAATTAAAACGACGTATTCACAGAAGTCTGCGGCAGCTATTTAGGTCGTCGTCTGATGATGACAAGATGGCCGGCTCTGAGACTTTAAAGAGACTTGAAGACAGACAAGTTCCCTGGGTCGGGTATGTAGCAGTAACGCCGGCTATGCAAGGTAAGGGCGTGGCGACAGAGATGGTCAAGCTTTGTGCGCAAAGGGCTGTCGAACTCGGTCATAAGGAGATATGGGCAAACGTTGAACGAAAGAATATCGGGGCCTGCGGACTTATAAGAAAAGCGGGCTTTGTGGTGACCGAAGGCATAAACCACCTCATGTTTGCAAAGCAATTGTGACAAAAACTTAAAATAATAAGGGACAGCGGGGCTGTTGAAAAAGCCGACCTTTTCTGTTGTTCCGGCCGTTTGCAAGCATTCCGTACGAAAAAGAGGTCGAAGTATTCCCCACAACTCATTGAATTACAGCCATTTAGATTAATTTAAGAGCGACGGCATTAATTTTCTCAAACTTAGGGAATTTTTGTAATTTTCACTTTACATTTCCCGCCCCATACCCCATAATTTCACCATAAGCGACGGAATCTGACTTGTGAGAACCGATAAGGACAAGTATGAACACGCCAAGACCGTTAGGCAGTGGCAGTTTCAAGAGCAGGCTTGAAAGGCCGCTGGGCCGCCGTGTCCGCCCGCTGCCTGTCGGCAGACCAAGGAATAACAAAAAGAGTCAAAAAACGGAAAGAAAGCAGTGATTCGATAGGTTGACTGTCTCTATTTTATTTAAGGAGAGGTCGCAATGGCAGCGATTAAGTTGATATTCTTCGATATGGAGGGAACCATTTTCAGCAAGTGTGTAGATGCGGAGGATACGAAAGTGGCGCCAAGTTCATGGTTCACTATTGCAAAGTATCTTGGTGATCGGGCTTGCGCCGAAGAGAAGGCCACGCAAAAAAAGTGGAATAATGGAGAGTACACTGGCTACCTCGAATGGATGGAAGACACCGTCCGCATTCACGCGAAGTACGGCCTTCGGCGAGAAGCTTTCTTGAGGATACTTGACGCGGTGGAATTTATGTCTGGTGCATACGAAGTATTTAAGTCTGTACACGACGCAGGGATCCATACCGCGCTCGTTACAGGAGGCTTCAAACACCAAGCTAACCGAGCCGCCACGGCCCTCAGAATCAAACACGTCTTCGCGGGGTGTGAATACTTCTGGGATGATCAGGATATACTTGCACACTGGAATTTGTTGCCTGCAGACTACCATGGGAAGGTAGATTTCATGCGCTCCCTGTTGAGAGACTATGACTATTCCCTCGAAGAATTGGCTTTCGTGGGAGACGGCCAGAATGACATCCACCTTGCGGAGGAAGTTGGGATCTCCATTGCGTTCAACGGACACGAAACGCTACAAGAGGCAGCAACTCACTCTATTGTCCAAGAACAAGGTGACGAAGATTTGCGGGCAATCCTCCCGTATCTGGAGTTGAGCTTATGATATCCAAGAAACAGATGCTTGCACTATTCCAGCGTGCCCAGGCTGCCTCGGCAAACACATACTCGCCGTATTCGAAGTTCCCCGTCGGTTCGGCGGTGTTGACTGGTGATGGGTCGGTCTACTTGGGGGCCAATGTTGAGAATGCATCTTACGGTCTGACCATATGCGCAGAACGTGTGGCAATTTGCAATGCGGTCGCCTCGGGGAAGACGGATATACTCGCTGTTGCGGTCTATGCTAAAACCGCAAGTGTGACCCCGTGCGGAGCATGTAGGCAGTTCATTGCCGAGTTCGGTGAGACCATAGAAGTCATATACGCTCGTGGCGGAGAGATCATATCTTCGCCCATCAGTGATCTGTTACCTGGTTTCCCTTCCAGGAAGGAGTTAGGTAAATGAAATTCATCGCATTTCTGAAAACGAAGAGGTTCCTGATTGGTCTCGCTTGTTTTTCTCTGCTTACGGCCTTTTCTGTTTGGAGTCTACCCACGTCAGTCAGTGCTACTTGGAAGATTCTGCTGGCGGCGATTGCTATCGTTCTGTACTCCGCATCCCAGTTCTACACGGCAGGTCAGTTGTCCGAGGAAGAGGCCAAGGAGCAGACTGATTTGCGATTGCATTGTGTTGACGTGTTGAAGGTTGTCGATCCGGACCAAAATCTCAGGTCTAACGTTTTCCGTTGGGACCGGAAGCGGAACGCTTACTGTATCTGGGCATACTACAACATGGATACAGACCCGGCTAAGAACGTAATCGAAATACCAGAGGGCAAAGGTTGCACAGGACAAGCCTGGACGGGGAAGATGCAGATATGGGCGAAACGGGACGAAATATTTGGGGACGGACAGCATGCGCTGCCGTTTGACCAAGAGGATAAGATAAGCTGTGAATTGCAGTGGATTTGCAGCACACCTATAATACATCCCAAGAAGAAGAACGTCATCGCCGTACTGAATTTTGATGGCAACAAGGATATCACTGAATCGGTCGACATAACGTTCATTAAGGAGCACGCCGAGCGCGTAGCCACGGAACTTGGCGGGGTATTATCCAGGCTCTGACAACTTCAAGTCTTGGCACCCACATCGCGGTCGCTTCTCGTGTTGAGTTTGCTCCGCGCATTGTTCGGAGAGATCATGCCCTTCTGATGGGGAAATACTAGGGGACAACCACCGGTCTATATCTTGACACCATGCTCACTAAGCCATTGACAAGCCTGCCTGATCTTGTCGAAGGGCCGTTCAGGCCAATTCCAGCCGACCTTGTCATTTACTATACCCGCCTTCGCGGGCACAAGTTTACGATCCATTCGACCTTGCTCAGGACAGGTTTATTATTGACTATTGCTCTGCATCCTCAGTGTCCTCTGTGGCAAAATAAAGAACGCTGTCTCACGGAGATTTATTTAAATTTTGCTCGACATTTTGCGATATAGTTCGTATAATAGTTAACGAATAGGATATAAAATACATAAATAAGTAAATAGGCAAAAGTAATAAGGTAAAAATCTTTTATAAATCCAAGAATCCGTGTTAATCGGTGTAAGCTTGTCCTGAGCGAAGTCGAACGGATCCGTGTCTAACAGAAAGTGATTTGAAATAACAAGCTTGTCCTGAGCATCGTCGAATGGAGCCAATTTGTCTCGTATTGCGTACTGCGTGATGCGTATTGCGAAAAGGAATTTGAAAAAACAAAGCCAATTCGCCGGGCTTCGCCCGGAAATCCGAAGCACGAAGCTCGAAATCCGAAACGAGTTTACAGGGTACGCTTGAAAAAACAAAGCCAATGTTAATATGGGCAATATAACGCAATATCAGTAATAGTAATGGTTTATGGAGATTTTGGTGATTTTAGGTGGTTTTGGGTGGCGAAAAACAAAGCCAAACAAAGCCAATTCGCCGAGCTTTGGCCGGAAACTCGAAGCACGAAACCCAAAATCCGAAACGAGTTGAATGGGTGCGATTTGAAAAAACAAAGCCAATTTATTTTGTATTGAGTACTGCGTAAGTCCACAGGACGCCTTACGGCGGAGTCCCAAGGACTGCGGTAAGATTAAGGAAAAGGTATTTGAAAAAACAAAGCCAATTTGTGGCGTGGCGGAATGGAGATAAACGCTTGTGTCAAAAGGGAATATGATAATGATGCCCGATTTGAGGGGCCGAAAAACAAAGCCAATTTTAGGGAAAGGCAAAAGTAAAAAGGGAAAATGAGAGTAAATTCGGAGCTTCTCCGGCGGGTACGTTTGAAAAAACAAAGCCAATTTCCTGGCGACTCCACGGTCTGTGACTGGAGGAACCGTGTCGGCTTACGTGATTTCCGTGAGGCGGCCGTCTCCTTTGTTCGATGCGGGCATGACTTTTACGTCCAGGCCCCGCGGATTTGGCATCGGGCCGTCGGGATCGATTCCGAGCAACGCATACATGCTGCCGTTCAGGTCTGCCGGGTACACGGGGCGGTCGGCGACTTCGGTGCCCTTGTCGTTTGAGGCGCCGATGACGTGGCCTCCCTTGAAGCCTCCGCCTGCGACTACCGCCGAGAAGCATTTGCCGTAATGCGACCGGCCGCCGTTCCAGGGCGAGCCCCACTGGATTTTCGGGCCTCGCCCGAATTCGCCGCTCCACCATACGATCGTGCTGTCGAGCAGGCCGTGGTCGGTCAGGTCCTGCAAAAGTGTCGCCATGCCGGCGTCCAGTTGCGGCAGATTGCGGCGCATGATTTCGAAGTGTTGTTTATGCGTGTCCCAACCCCTGTAGTTGATTGTAATGTAGGGCACGCCGTGTTCGACCAGCCGGCGTGCTATCAGGCAGGACTGGCCAAACGTATTACGGCCGTAGCGGTCCCGGATTTCGTCTTTTTCTTCCGACAGATCGAACAGCTTCCGGGCGTCGCCGAACATCATGCCGTACGCGTTTTCCTCACATTGATCGAACTTTTCGAAGTTCGGATTGTCCGGCATGGCTTTACCGAGAGAATCGAGGTTATGGAGCAACTGCCGCCTGCTGCGTTGGCGCTTGTCGGTAATGCCTTTTGCGACGATTCCTTCTACGGCGAAGGGGGTCCGGTTAGGGTCGCCGCCAGTAGAGAAAGGTTTGTATCGCGGCCCAAGAAAACCCGCTTCGGAGAAACGCCCCTGAGGCTGGGTCAAGACAATATAGGGCGGGATCAATCCCTTATACCCGTGATCATAGCCCTTGAAAAGCGAGACTACTGCGCCGACGCTGGGATAAACCAGCCTGCCCGGCTCGCGTCCCGTCTGCACAATATACGATGCGGTTTCGTGACTGTTGTTCCCATGCGTCATGCTGCGGATGATGGAATACTTGTCGGCCTGCTGTGCCAGCAGTGGGAGCAATTCGCCGATTCGGATGCCGTCCGCGTTTGTGGGAATCGGCTTTTTAAAAGGGCCGCAATAGTCGTTGCCCGCCTCCGGCTTGGGATCGAAAGTGTCCAGATGACATGGGCCGCCCCACATCCAGATCTGAATAACCGATTTGGCTTTGGGCTTCAACGGTGCAGACCGCACCGGGCGGGTGAAAGGACCGGTAAGTGCAAATCCCGCCGCTCCGGCAACGCCTCGTTTAAGCGCTTCCCGCCGAGTAATGAAGTCTGTTGTGTGCTTTTCCATTTTAACGTTTCCTCACTATTTATCGGATGGCCGCAGCAGCGACTTCCGATCGACCTTAATGTCTATATAGAAATTCCTTGGTATTAATCAAGGCCCAGGCAAGATCGTTCGTCCCTTGCCTGAGATTTTTGCCCATGCTTTGTAAGTATCGCTGTGCGGCGGCCAGTTCGGCCTTCGTCGGATAACGCGACAAAATGTTCAGATAGATCATATTGACCAGCATTTGACGGTTGCCTTTAGCGGCCCTGACCAGTCCGTTTAACCGCGCGCTGCGTTCGATTTTGTTCTGTACATGACTCGAATTCAGCAGATGCAGCCGCTGCGCATCCGAAGGCTGATTGTTGCGTTCGGATTCCATGCCGGTATCGCGGGATGGACGACCGAACATTTCGAGGAACTGACTGGTTATGCTGCCGTCGGCCAGTTCGATAGACCGATTCTCTTCCGGGATAAAAGTGAATGGTTCCGGAATCGGGCTCGAATAACTTTCTCGCGTACCGGAAATCCAGCACAAAGCATCGATCAGCACTTCCGCTTCGAGCCGACGCACGGGATAACAAGCAAACAGAACCTCAGCTTCGGAATTGTCGCTATGCGAAATCGAAGATTGCTGGTAGATACGGGAATTAAGAATCAGGCGATAAATATGTTTCAGATCATAATCATTTTTAACGAGTTGATTTTCCAGGTAGGCCAGGAGTTCCGGGTGAACGGCGACGTTATCAGGGCGAATGTCGTCCGGCTCGTGGATGATTCCGCGGCCCAGCAGCCATGCCCAGATACGATTTACGATATTGCGCGCGAACCACGGATTTTCCGGAGCTATCAACCAATCAGCGAAGACCGCGCGTGGGTCCCGGTCCGGCGGAATCCGAACTGTCGCGCCATCGGGAAAAACAGCCTCAAGAGGCTCGATCTGTGCCGGATCAAGGTAAACGATCTCTTCCTTCCACTCGGCCGTCAGCTTATACGCCACGCGGGAGAAAAAAGTCTCCATGCCGGAACGACGAGTTTCAGGCCAATTTTCCAGGCGTACTCCCATGAACGTAAGGGCCACGGCACCGGCAATAGCAGACGGTTCCTGGCCCTGAATCGCACGATAGAAATTTACCTGCGGTACGCGAAAATTGCTGCCGCTCGAAGTCAGCATCTCGCGGGCAAATTGATCATAAGGCATATTGCAGGCAATCGCATCGCGAATCCAGCGATGATACGCCTGCACCGCATTAGGCCACAGATTGATGGGAAATTCCGCCTTGACCCGCAGAAGGTCACACCACTTCAGCGACCAGTAACCGGCAAACTCGTCCCGCCTCAAAAGCTCGTGAATCAGCGCCGCACGCTTGCGGGGACTGCGGGCCTGCAGAAAGTCGCGAACATCCTGCGGTTCGGGCAACGTGCCGATTACATCCAGAAATACACGCCGGATAAAAACCGCATCGGAACAAAGGTTTGCCGGTTCGATTCCCTTGCTGCGAAATGTTTTCATCACCAGAGTGTCGATACGATTGTTCGCTACATATTCACCGCTATTTTCAAATTGTACAAAGCGCGCATCACTCGGACGATGCTGGGCACAAAGAGGCACACAAACAGCAAGTATCTGGAGAAAGACAACTGCGGGGCTTTGTTTCCCCAGCATTCGAGTTATTTCCATCGAAAAAGACTTCATAAGAGCCATCTATAATAATGCTGTGCAGCGTAAGGTTGATTTATCTGAAATTTTCCATACCAACTGCGATTAAATATTTCTATAAGCTTCCAACGTAATCAGGCTAACAAATTCATGTCATATTGTCAAGAGATTTTACCGTGAGCAACAAGCAATATCATGGCATCTGCCTTTCAGATTTGTTATTTTATGACAGATTTGGATTTAATCATATATTTTGTGTTCTGAAGTGAAAGGTACTCCATGTACAAATACGTGTCCTTATTTACCCTCTGCTCTTTAATCTTTGCTAATCCCGCATCCATAAAAGCTGAAGATTGGCCGGCTTTCATGCATGACAAACACAGAAGCGGCGTGACCAGTGAGCGGCTGGAGCTTCCGCTAAACGAATCATGGGTGTTCAAGGCATCACACCAGCCTCAGCCCACATGGCCGGGACCGGCAAAGCAGGATTTCTGGCACCGGCAGTTCAACCTCAGGTCAACTGTAACCTATGACAGGGCATTTCACGTCGTAGGAGTGGGCGATATCATATACTTTGCTTCATCGGCGGATGATAAAATCTATGCGCTGGACTCGACGACCGGTCATGAGCGTTGGACGTTTTTCACGGAAGGCCCGGTCAGGCTGGCCCCCTGTATCTCGGACGACAAAGTCTATGCGGCCTCGGACGACGGATATGTCTACTGCCTTTCGGCTAACGATGGCTCGCTAATATGGAAACATAAGGGAACCGATGGGGATCGTATGATTCCGGGCAACGGTCGTATGATATCAATGAGGCCCATACGATCTGGCTTGCTGGTCGATAGCGGGATTCTGTATTTTGCCGCCGGCTTGTTCCCAAATCAGGGCACATTCCTGTCGGCACTGAGTGCTGAAGATGGATCAGTAAAATGGAAGCAAAAAGTGACCATATCTCCACAGGGGTACATGCTTGCTTCTGATGAGCGGCTCTATGTTCCAACCGGCCGAACCAATCCGGCCATTTTCGCACGGACCGACGGCGCATCATTGGGAGAACTGCCCAGTGGCGGTGGAAGCTTTGCGCTTCTGACCGAGAACGTCCTTGTCACCGGTCCGGGCCGGGGCCCAAAAGAGCTTGACGCCAGCGACGTAGAGACAAAGGACAAGATTGCAGCCTTCGGCGGCCTGAGGATGCTGGTCAGCGGACCGACCGCATATATGCAGTCGGAAAAACAACTGTCGGCCTTCGACCGCGGGGCATATCTGGAACTCTCAAAAGAACGAAATCGCCTGATTCGCCGGCGGGATGTAATCAAAGAACGGCTTAAAAAGACAGATAAAAACACGCCGCAAGCAAAACAATTGCAGGAAGAGATCGGCACTCTCACGACGCAGATCGGTGAACTATCGAGCAAAATGAAAGACTGCTATTGCTGGACGATCCGATGCGAATACCCGTACTCGATGATTATGGCCGGCGAAGCTCTTTTTGTCGGTGGAGATGACAAAATCGCCGCGATCAAGGCCTCGACGGGAAAAGTCATCTGGAACGCCCCCATCGACGGCAAAGCATTCGGCCTGAGCGTCGTCAACGGCGGCCTTTACGTCAGTACGGACAAAGGCGGGATACACTGTTTCAGAAGCGGCGTAAAAGAGAACGCAAAAGTCATCGAGGCTAAGACAGACACTAATCCTTACCCGCGTGACGCTCTGACGGAAAGATATGCCGAAGCTGCAAAGTTGATTCTCGAACGGACGGGCGTCACAAAAGGATACTGCCTTGTGCTCGGCTGCGGTCGGGGGCGACTGGCCTATGAGCTGGCCCGCAGAAGCAATTTGAAGATTATCGGTGTCGACGAAGACGCGGGCAACGTGGCCGCCGCACGCCGTGCCATCGACAAAGCCGGGCTCTATGGCAGAGTAGTCGTTCACCAGAAAGATTATGAGTCACTACCCTATACAAAATATTTTGCCAATCTGATTGTTTCAGATGAAGCCCTTCAGACGGGCAAACTGCCAGCCGCACCAAGCGAGGTCTTTCGCGTACTCAGGCCCTGTGGCGGAACTTTTGCATTGGTCCTGCCGGCCGGTAAGCTCGATCCGGAACAGTTGAAAAAATGGGGCAGGCCATCCTTCGTTGATTGGAAAGCCGAGACCACAGGCGATATCGGTTTGGCGTGGACCAGGCGCCCGGCGCTGGACGGCGCGGGTGAATGGACGCACACATACGCTGAACCGGGTAATACCGCCTGCAGCGGCGATGAAATCGTTAAGGGCAAGATGGCGGTCCAGTGGTTTGGCCGACCCGGACCGCGCCGGATGATCGATCGTCACCACCGAAACGTGCCGCCCTTGTTCAAGGACGGTCGTCTTTTCGTCCCGGGCGATTGCATCGTCTACGCTGTCGATGCTTATAACGGGACAATCGAGTGGGAGGTCGAAGTTCCCAATTCCCGCCGGCTCGGTGTGTTTCTGGATTCCGGCAGCATGGCCGTGGACGAGAAGTGCCTTTATGTAGTCGCTCAAGACAAGTGCCACGGCTTCGATGTTCGAACCGGCCGGGACAGCACGACCTACGAAATGCCTCAACTAATCGAGTCCGAGCCGCGAGAATGGGGCTACATCGCCTATTCCGGCAACCTTCTTTTCGGCAGCGGCCGAAGGAAAGGCGCTTCATACACCGAGACCAGCTATGAGACCGATGATTCACTTTGGTACAGGGACATGAATCTGGTGACCAGTGACTACTTGTTCGCAACAGACAAGCAAGATGGCAGGTTGCTGTGGAAATACCACGCCGGGCTTATCGTCAACACGACGATTACCATCGGCGACGAACGGATATACTTCCTCGAAACGGATAGCCCAAAAGCCATGGCCGATACACTTGGTCGTATGCCCGCCAAAACGTTGTTTGATGGAGGCAGCCAATACTTAGTCGCTCTCGACATACAAACCGGCCGGGTCATGTTCAAGACAAAAATCAATATCACCAATTTCGAAGAGCCCGTATATCTCAATTACGCCAAAGGGATGCTTCTGCTGAGCAGCTCCAGGCTCCTCGCAGATCGTGTCCATTATTACTACTTCGCGTATGACGCCCGCTCCTGCGAGGTCCGCTGGCGGGCTGATCACGGCACTGACCTGCCTACCAATGGCAGTCATGGAGAATATAATCGCCACCCGACGATCATCGGCGAGACGGTATATGCCTGGCCGTACGCATATAATTTGAAGACCGGCGAGAGAATCAAAGGCTGGGAGTTTGACCGTCGCGGGCATGGTTGCGGCGGCGTTTCCGCTTCGGCCCAGTGCCTGTTCTGGCGCGGCGGCAATCCCTGGATGTACGACCTGGGCCCGGACGGCGGCCCGCAGCGACTGACCGCAGTAACGCGGCCCGGTTGCTGGATCAATATGATTCCCGCCGGCGGTCTCGTACTGATTCCCGAGAGCAGCTCGGGCTGTACGTGCGGCTTTGCCCTGCAGACGTCGCTGGCCTTCGTTCCGCAATAAAGGTTTGAGCAAAAGAATGAATTCGAAACAACGGATCGCGGCAGCGATGAATCATCAGACGCCCGACCGGGTGCCGGTTATGTGCCAGCTTGCACTGGGGCACTACTTTTTGAACTGCACCGACAAGCCCTCGGAAATATGGTTCGACAGCGAAGCCTTTGCTCGGGCGATGGTCGAACGCCAGCAGGAGTATGGATTCGACGGCATTTTGGTGAACCTGCCCGGCAGACCACCCGACTGGATGAACGCTCTGACCTCACGCGAGCAAATCGATGATCGCGAGCACCTTCGCTGGAAATCAGGATTGGAAACCATTTTCGGCGCCGACGACAACCCCCAGACTTATCAACCGGGACAAAAGCCGCTGGCCCGGGCAAATTATACATCCGTTGACGTTGGCGACCCGGCGATATACAGACTGCCCGGTTATATCTGGAACACATGGCACGCGCCCGAATTATGGGGCATTGATCCTCAAGCCGAGCTATCCGATCCGGCTGTTTATCCGGCATGGTTTACGAACACACTTGCTGAGGTCCAGCAGCTTGCTCCGGATATCTCAATCCACGCAGAAGTATTCTCGCCGTTCACTCACCTTATGGAGTTGTTTGGCTACGAACAGGCGATGCTGGCTTTGGTAGATGCCCCGCAGAGGTGTCACGATGTGCTCGTGGTCTTGACACAAAACGTGCTGGCTCAGGTCGAGCTTTACGCAGGCTGTCAACCCGATGCTATCCTTGTCAGTTCCGCCTTCGCCGGAGCAGGATTCATCAGTCGGCGGATGTACGAAGAATTTGTCATTCCATACGAAGACCAGATATTTCGAGCGATACGCAAACACGGCTTGAAATCGTACGTTCATACCTGTGGCGCAATCGGCGACCGCCTGGATCTCATGAGCAAGACCGCCGTTGATGGAATCGACACGTTAGACCCCCCGCCGCTCGGAACCGTATATTTGGAAGATGCGAAGTCAAAGTATGGCGAACGGTTCTTCTTCAAGGGCAACCTGGACGCCGTAAACGAGATGCTGAACGCGGATGACCATACCTTTGAAAGGGCTGTTAAGGAAAGAATCAGAATCGGTAAGCCCGGCAGCGGATACATACTCTCTTCGGCCTGTAGTGTTGCTCCCCACGTCAATCCCGAGAGGCTTAAACGACTGGCAGAATTGGCAATTCAATTCGGCAAATACTAATCATAGAAAGAGCACCCCTTAAATGTCCGGGCGTATGTCCCGGAAAAGCCCGATGGATTATTCCCGTTCCGATTGTATCACCTGTGGCTTTTATACGGTATATTCAGACATGCTGAATATACGAAATCACGAAGTTACACGCCCATCGAAAAGCTTAATTGAGTCGCAGTTTATTGCTAAGTCAATGAATTAAGTATTTCTACGATGAAATCTATTTCAAAAGCATTACAAATGCTTATTTAAAATAATCTTGACTCCGCTGTGTTATCTATGTTAAGATAAATATAGATATCGTCTATATGTTTTTCTTTCTGAATCACAGAAGATAGAACTGCAGACAAACGACAACAAAATATTAGTGAGGAAGGAGATATGAGGATACATTATCTATGCGAATCTCATTGCTGAGCACAATACTATCTTTCTGTTTATTTAGTATCGCAAATGCGAATTTTGAACCTTTGGCCGAAGGGCGGTTTCCGCCACAGATCCTGCTGGTAATTAACGAGTTCATGGCGTCAAACAATAATTACACCCAGGACCCACAGGGACAATACGATGACTGGATCGAAATCAATAACTACGGCGTCGATGCCGTTGATATCGGCGGCATGTACCTGACAGACAATCTTTCCGACCCCGTTAAGTGGCAGGTTCCCGTTAACAATCCGGCCCTGACAACCATCGAACCAGGCGGCCACCTGTTGATATGGGCCGACGGCGATGATTCCGATCCCGGCCTGCACACCAATTTTAAGCTCGATGCAGACGGTGAAGAAATCGGCCTGTTCAAAAGCGACGGCACTACTATGATCGACAGCGTTGTCTTCGGCGAGCAAACCAGCGACATTTCCTACGGCCGCTATCCCGACGGCACTGACAACTGGCGTTTCTTCGGCTTACCGAGTCCGGCTGCCGAAAATATCGGCGTCTACGAGGGATTCGTCACCGAGCTACAAATCAGCCGGAAAGGTGGTCTTTACAATACACCTTTCTCTGTTACGCTCGCCACCGACACCGAAGATACCACCATCTACTATACCCTTGATGGATCAGAGCCGTACGAACTCGGCTCACGGTCTCGCAATGGAACGGTCTATGGGGGCCCAATCACAGTCAGCCGAACTACATATCTGAAAGCGGTCGCAACCAAAACTGGCTGGAAACCCTCCGATACTGTAATGCAGGCGTATATATTCTTCGGGCCGAGCGTCAGTAATTTCAGTTCCAACCTGCCGATCGCTGTCGTTGATACCCTGGGCAAGAGTATCAACCAAACATCTCAGACGTTGTCATTTGCCAGCTTCATCGATATCACAGCCGACGGCCGTGCCAGGTTGACCGATCCGCTCGACTTTACCGGCAGAGCGGGGATCAACGTTCGAGGCAAAAGTTCAGCAGGTTTTCCCAAAAAGCAATACCACTTTGAAACGTGGGACGAAGATGACCAGGATAAGGATGTGTCTATCCTCGGTTTTCCCGCCGAATCCGACTGGGTTTTGCAGGGCCCTTACTCGGACAAGTCGCTGATGAGGAATTTCCTAACGTACAAGTGGGCTAACGATCTCGGTCGATACGCTGTTCGCACAAGATTTATCGAGATGTTTCTTAACACTGGCGGCGGTGGAATCTCAATGAATGATTACGTTGGTGTTTATATCTTAATGGAGAAAATCAAACGCGGCGCCGATCGCGTAGACATCGAAGAACTCCAGCCGTCTGATAACACATATCCACAAATCAGCGGAGGATACATCTTCAAGAAAGACAAACCCGATCCCGGTGAGACAGTATTCCGGACCAGCAGTGGTTTGGAAGTGCGCGTTGTTGAGCCCAAAATGGTAGATATAACGCCAGGGCAGGTGGATTGGCTACGTAATTATCTTAATCAGTTCGAGGCAACCCTGTATGGCTCGAACTTTTGGGATCCGGTGAACGGCTACGCAAGATATATAGACGTCGGATCCTTCATTGATGTCCACATCCTCGTCGAACTCACGAAGAACATCGACGGTTTTCGCCTCAGCACGTATATGTTCAAGGACCGGAACGGCAAGATCAATATGGGTCCCGTCTGGGATTACAATCTGTCACTCGGTAACGCCAACTACCTCGAGGGATGGATTCCCACCGGCTGGTACTACCCCCTGATTGGTGGAGGCGACTATCCCTGGTGGCGCCGCTTGTTTGAGGACCCGGCGTTTGTTTTGAGATACGCGGACCGATGGTTCGAGCTGCGCGAAAATCTCTTATCAACCGGCCAACTTCTTCAAGACATTGATGATACCGCGGCACTGCTGGATGAGGCACAGGTCCGGAACTTCAACCGCTGGCACATTCTGGGCAGTTACGTCTGGCCCAACTGGTTTATCGCCCGCACGTATAACGAAGAAATAAACTGGATGAGCGGCTGGCTTGAGCAACGTCTCAACTGGATGGACAGCCAAATCGGCCTTGAATTGGCTGCCGCTCCGCCAGGATTCAGTCCGAAGGAAGGGCAGTTCGACCATTCGTTCGAACTGGCGATGACGACTCCGTATGGCCAGATCTATTACACACTGGACGGCATGGATCCCTCCGGGCTGATGCCATCAGAAGGAATCAAAGGATTGCTCATTCCGGAGAACGCCGAAAAACGTGTGTATATCCCCGTCCGTCAGATCAAATACAACTGGAATCAACCATCGGGCTTCAACGATACAAACTGGAATAAACATTCCGGCACTCCCGGCGGTGTCGGATACGAAAGAGAATCAGGCTACGACCAATTCATCGGCCTCAACCTTGATTCTCAGATGTATGCCAGAAACGCCTCGTGCTTTATTCGCATTCCATTCAGCCTGCACGATAGTCCGGATGACTTCGATATTTTGACTTTGAACATTCGCTACGACGACGGCTTTGTCGCCTACCTCAACGGCACCGAGGTGGCGCGACGCAATGCCGGCGACACCCTTACCTGGATTTCTGCTGCCGTTGCCGAGCACCCGGATTCCGAAGCCGTCCAGTTCGAGCGCATCGACATTTCTACTTCGCTTAATCAGCTCCATACGGGCAGCAATTTGCTGGCCATCCAGGGCTTGAATACTTCCAGCACAGATACGGACTTCCTCATCTCTGTCGAAATGCGCGCGAGTCTGGAAGGTTCCGATGACGTGGATTTGCCAGGCATCAGTCATTATACGTCACCCGTCACATTAACCGCGAGCACACACGTAAAAGCGCGAATATTAACCGACGGCATTTGGAGCGCGATGAACGAAGCAGTCTTTGCCGTAGGCAAGGTTGCTCAGAATTTACGAATCACTGAGGTGATGTACAATCCACGAGCCTTAAACGGAGAGTTCATCGAACTGAAGAACATCGGAACAGAAACGATCAATCTGAATCTGGTCAAATTCACAAACGGCATCGATTTCACTTTCCCGAGCATCGATCTTACACCCGGCGAATACATCGTGGTTGTCCAGGACCGTAATGCCTTCGAAACCCAATATGGCTCAAATGTCAACATTGCCGGTCAATATTCCGGCAGGCTGAACAATGCAGGCGAACGAATCGCGCTGGCCGATGCAATCGACCGAACGATTCTGGATTTTCGCTATGAAGACGGCTGGCACTCTATTACCGATGGCGATGGTTTTTCACTAACTATGATCGATCCGACCCATTATGACCTGGGCAGTTGGAACTCCAAAGATTCCTGGCGCGCAAGTGTGTATCTCGACGGCTCGCCGGGACAAGATGACAGCGGCATCCTTCCCAATCCGGGTGCCATCGTGATCAACGAAGTCCTGGCCCACGCACACGCTGAGGCTTCGGACTGGATCGAATTATATAACACAACCGATACGGCAATTGATATCGGCGGCTGGTTCCTCAGTGACAGTAAAGACTCCCTTTTCAAATATGAGATTGCCGCCGGAACGACGATTGGACCATACGATTACTTTGTGTTCTATGAAGACCTGCACTTCGGCGACTCGAACAATGTCGGTTCTCATATTTCGTTTGCATTGAGCGAGAACGGCGAACAATTGTTCCTCAGCTCCACAGAAAACAGCGTCTTGACAGGCTATCGCGCCGTGGAGGATTTTGGTGCTTCCGAAACCGGCGTATCGTTCGGTCGTCACTATAAGTCCAGCACGGGCAATTACAACTTCGTGGCGACCGAGCAAATCACTCCCGGCTCCGCGAATGTCTATCCAAAGGTCGGGTCAATCGTAATCAGCGAAATAATGTACAATCCCGACTGGCCCAATGGAAGCCCCTACACGAACAACCAATACGAATACATCGAACTGCAGAATATCAGCGCAGAGCCGGTGACATTATACGACAATGAAACAGGCGAGCCGTGGAAGTTTACCGATGGCATCGAGTTCACCTTCCCGACAGATGCGCCGGTAACGATTCCTACCGGTGGATATCTGCTGTTAGCCAAGAATCCGGCGGCGTTTTCCTGGCGCTACCCGGGCGTACCTGCCGAAATTATTCTTGGTCCTTACAACGGGAACCTGAGCAACTCCGGCGAAAGATTGGAACTGAGCATGCCAGGCGACGTGGATAAGGAAGGTGTGCGTCAGTATATCCGCATCGACCGGGTAAATTACAGCGACGGCTCCCATCCCGAAAACTGCCCGGGCTGGATAGACC
>SDBT01002854.1_pt1 | contig 30167 bp, 22 predicted proteins | sample 2277101 | NCBI WGS metagenome assembly SDBT01 (sample SAMN10404973, study PRJNA504765) | marine sediment metagenome | isolation source: marine sediment core GS10_PC15, 103 cmbsf | place: Arctic Ocean: Southern Knipovich Ridge | collected 2010
TGCAAGCAGTCCTTAATTGAGCGTTACGGTTTCAGTGTAACCAGATACAACATCAGTCCAGACAAACATTGTCTTTATTGTGGGCGGGAGATTCCCATAGTTGGGGAACCACATGTTCCAAATTATGAACGCTAGGTAAAAAGAATGACTGGTGATAGGGGAGTCTGCAGGGTTAAAGAGATTGGTTACCAAGGAAACATTCCAAGAATTGCTCCGTATAACCGGTTTTCGGCCATAATATGAAACCTTGACCAAATACATAAATCGCACTAAAATACGTTTAAGTCCCTTCCCACGATTGGAAAAAGATGAGTAACTACTTAAGCGAGTATAAAGACAAAAGCATCCTTATCACCGGCGGAGCTGGCTGTATCGGTTCCAATCTCACCCAAGCCCTGGTCAGGGCAAAAGCAGCTAAAATCATAATCCTGGATGACCTCTCCGCTGCCGAGCGGTGGAATATCCCCAATGCTCCGAATGTTGTCTTTGTCCGGGGGAGTGTTCTAGATGAGGAGGTCTTAAAAAGGGTCTTTTCTCAGAAGCTTGACTTCGTCTTTCACCTTGCCGCTCACTTCGCTAATCAGAACTCAGTTGATCACCCTGATACTGACCTCCTGGTCAACGGACTTGGAACCTTGAAGGTCCTGGAATACTCCAAACTAACCAAAGCAGGCAAATTCATCTTCGCCTCTTCCGGATGTTCTGTTTATGGCAGTCAGGCACCACTTCCCCTCAAAGAGGACTTTATCTCCCTTCACCTTGACACTCCCTATCAGGTAACGAAGCTTTTGGGCGAGCTTTACAGCAACTTCTTCCGCAACTATTATGGGCTTCCCATAGTCATCTGCCGCTACTTTAATGTTTATGGCCCCGGGGAAATTCCGGGGAGATACCGCAATGTGATTCCTAACTTCATCTGGTGGGCTCTTCAGCAACAGCCCCTTCCCATAACTGGCACCGGTGAGGAGACCAGGGGTTTTACCTTTGTTGAGGATGTAATTGACGGCACCCTGCGGGCGGCGGTTACTCCTGATGCCATAGGCGGAGCCTTCAACTTGGCCTCTGAGACTGAGACCAGGGTTATCGACATTGCCAACATGGTAAATGAAGTCACCGGCAACCATAACGGGGTAGAGTTCGTCTCCAGACGAGATTGGGACAAGATCACCCGGAGAAGAGCCTCTATTGAGAAGGCAAGAAAAGTTTTGGGCTATGAGCCCAATATGAAGATGAAGGAAGGAATAAAAAGAACTTATAACTGGATTGTGGAAAATCGTGAGCAGATAGAAGCCGGCGCCAGGTTTTAACAACTGGCAATTTGCCGAACGGAGGAATAAAGATGAGCGATTCTACTACACAGCAGGTATTACCACGAATGGTAACTTTCCCCTATGCCTTAAAGTTCACTGATGCCTGCCTTTACCTCTTTGTCAGTGCTTTTGTCGCTTTAGATGTTGCCATTCCCTGGGCTTTACATCTTATTCATCCCTTAGCTGGAGCTACTTTCTTGCCAATGTTTTTCTTTACCCTGTTCGCCGGTCTATTATTTGGCTGGCGTGCTGGCCTGTTAGTAGGATTTTTGACACCTGTTATAAGTCTTGGTGTTTCGGGCATGCCTCTTCTTTGGCGTCTGCCTCAGATAGTTATTGAGAGCTCTGTTTTGGGTCTATCAGTCGGCCTCCTGAGGGAGAGATTTAGGCTAAATGTAATATTGTCTCTGCTCGGAGCAATGGTCTTAGCGCGATTAGCTTTAGGGTTAGCGGTATTGGTAATTTACTTTGGGGAAGTTAATTCTCTTACCTGGGTATGGCAAACCATTCAGCAAGGGTGGCCCGGAATAACTATTCAATTAGTTTGCTTGCCCTTGATTGTTTTAGGATTAGACAATTGGTTTTCCAAAAGAAATCGCAAAGAGTAAAGTGACCGCAGAAAATCAGCCATTCAAAAGATTTTTGGAGAGCGGGGATACCGTTTGGATTTGCCAGGAAGGTGCTCTCCTTTTCAGGTCAAAGGAGAAGGGATTAAGCCCTTTGCTCACTTATCTTGACAGATTCACCCCCAGTTCAGGTGGGGTAACAAGTTATGATCGAACTGTAGGTAATGCTGCTGCCCTGCTCTTAAGGCAGGCATCATGCACTCAGGTTTACAGTCTAATTGGCAGCCAGTTGGCGGCACAGACCTTGAGGGAGTTTGGAATCTCTTACTCATTTCTGACGACAGTTCCTCGTATTTTAAACCGTTCCGGAAATGACATATGCCCTTTTGAGAAAGCTTCGGTTGGAAAATCTCCTGCCGAATTTTATGAACTCATAAGGGAAAAACTAGCGCCGGAAGAGAGGTAGTGAATTCCCACAGCAATACCAAATATCGGGCTTGACATAATTGCTTTAGCTGGAAGGAGCTTTCTTAAAAGGCTAGTTCCCCCTGGTCAAAAGATATGTTTCAGCAGCATGAAAGGAGCTACGTACTAGCGGAGCAGAAGTGACTGAGATGAACCCCATTTCCCTGCCTGTATTTTGATATTCTTCAAACTCTTTAGGAGGGACATACCTGATTACCCTGTGGTGCCTTAGCGAAGGCTGTAAATACTGACCTATGGTCAGAAGACCACAGTTAGCATCTCTAAGGTCGGTCATTACTTCAATGACCTCCTGTCGAGTCTCACCTAATCCCAACATTAACCCCGATTTGGTTACTAGCCCATTGTTGAGTATTTTAGCTCGTCTTAATAAATCAATTGAGCGCTGATAATTCGCCTTAGGCCGAACCTCGGGATAGAGACGCGGCACTGTTTCGACATTGTGATTAAGGACCGTCGGAGAGGCGTCTATTACCGTCTGCAACGCCGAGAGAGAACCGCTGAAATCAGGAACTAGAACTTCAACTGAAGTCCTGGCATCATAACTTTGTATAGCTTTAATGGTTTGGGCAAAGTGTGACGCACCACCATCGGGAAGGTCGTCTCTGGTAACAGAGGTAATGACCACATACCGAAGCCCCAACTCTTTCACCGCCTCTACGATGTGCTCTGGCTCTTGGGGATCAGGGGCCCCGGGCTTACCACTCTTCACCGCACAGAAGGTACAATTACGAGTACAAATATCACCCAATATCATGAAGGTAGCCGTGCCTTCAGCAAAGCACCGTGGACGGTTTGGACAATGGGCGCTTTCGCAAACAGTGTGTAGCTTCAAATACCGGGTGAGATCCCTCATTGGGGCCAGGGCAGCCGGATCCAGAGGGACTAGCCTTAACCACTCAGGACGTCTAGCATAGCTAGGCATTTGTCAAGCCCTCGTTCACGTTTTAATCCAAATATCGCCGAGAAGGAATCGAGTAAAGCATCTATAATGGCTTCAACTTCAATAGGATACCCCAATAATTTTGAGATGCTGGTCATTACTTGGCCCTTGATGCCACAGGGATTTATATACTCAAAATGGCGTAGGTCAGTATTTACATTGAGAGCAAAACCGTGCATGGTGATATGATGACTGACATGTACACCTATGGAGCAAACCTTTTTCCCATCTACCCAGACACCGGGGTATTTAGCGACCCGATGACCCTGGATACCTAGAATCAGTAGCAGCTTGATGATAATTTCCTCTAATTTCCAGATATATTCACGCACACCAAGCCCATTTTCTGCAAGGTTGAGAATAGGGTAGCCTACAAGCTGTCCTGGGCCATGATAGGTTATACTACCTCCCCGATTGGTGTGAAAAACAGCCATTCCTTCTTGTTGCAGCTTCTCTAGAGAAATAATTATGTCCTCTTCTCCTCTAAACCGCCCTATTGTGAAGACTGGCGGATGCTGTAGGAGCAGTAATACATCAGGAACACTGCCCTGAGCTCTCGCCTTGGTCAATCTTCGTTGCAGCTTCAAGGCAAGCTCGTATGGCATTAGTCCCAAGTAAACAGCATCATACACCTTCTTATTTGTGGAGATAATCACCATTAAAGCCCTACATCCTTTGGAAATGTATTGAACCCTCTAACTGTCCCATTGCTGCTTCGAGCACCGCCTCAGGTAAAGTGGGATGGGCGTGGATAGTATGGGCAACATCCTTAGCGGTTGCCCCCAGTTGTATGGCCAGCACACCTTCGGCGATAAGGTTGCTGGCATGCGGTCCCATAATGTGCACTCCCAGAACTCTGCCATTCTCAGCATCACAAATCATCTTAACCATGCCCATGGTCTCATCCATGGTGACAGCGCGGCCACAGGCAGCGAAGGGGAACTTGCTCACCTTATGGGGAATGCTGCTTTCCTTTGCTTCCTTCTCAGTGATGCCAACGCCGGCTATCTCAGGCTGAGTAAAGATGCAGCTGGGGACAGCTCGATAGTCGGCCTGGCGGGAGCGGCCAAGAGCATTCTCAACAGCTACCTCTCCCTCGTAGGACGCGACGTGAGCCAGCATGCTCTTACCGAGAACATCCCCGATGGCATAAACATCGGGGATATTTGTTTCAAGGTGTTCATTCACCACAATGGCTCGGCCATCTATCTTTATACCGAGTTCTGACAAGCTTAGCCCCTCAGTATAAGGGACACGCCCGGTAGCCATAAGAACCATCTGTCCCTCAACTCCCTGCTCGCCCCCTGGGGTATCCCAGACTACCTTAAGAACTGAACCTTCTCTTCTGATAGCCTTAACCGCAGCTCCAATCTTAACTTCTATGCCTTGCCTGGGTAAGGTCTGGGCGAAACGTCGGCCAATTTCCTCATCAATTGGCTCCAGGAGAAGGGGACGCCTCTTCACAATGGTTACCTTTGTCCCCAACACATTAAAGATACTGGCGAACTCAACGCCTACGTGACTCCCCCCAATGACCACAAGGCTTTCCGGGGGTTCTTTCAACTCAAGGATATCGTCAGTGGTAAGCACTCCCGGCAGGTCTAAACCGGGGATAGGGAGTAGAGCCGACTCGGAGCCGGTGGCGATAATTAGCTTCCTGGTGGCTATCTCTTCATCATTCACTTTAACTAGGTGTGGCGACAGGATACGGCCAGTGCCGCTATGCACACTTATCTTGTTTGCTTTCATTAACTGTTCGACACCAGACACCAACTGGCTAACTACGCGGCTTTTACGAGCCATAATCTTCGGAAAATTTATTTTGATGTTACCAACATCTATCCCGAAATTGTTTGCCATTCTCGCTTCAAGGAGCGCCTCGGTACTCCTGACCAGAGCCTTAGTGGGAATACAACCCCGGTTAAGACAGGTACCACCCAGTTTATCTTTCTCCACCAGAGCCACCCTGGCCCCCAGGTGAGAAGCATGGATTGCTGCCACGTAGCCAGCGGGGCCGCCGCCAATTATCACCACATCATTTTCAGCCAAAGCTTGACTCCTCAGTTAGCATCTTTCCCTATCAATAACATTGGCGGTGATCACTCTCCCTTACGGGAAAGCAGACATTATGACTAAGCTACTGTTATATAGCATAACCTTTACTTAGTCCAGCTCTTTTACCAGAAGCTCGATACGGTTGAGGGCCTCGTCTATGTCCGCAGCCCCGACCATCCGGTGGGTGACGGCTCGTATCTTTCGCTCGCCGCGACTCAATAGCTTGACGCCTTGGGCATTTATTTGTTGGACAAACTTAGGTCCGGGGATGGTAGTTGACAATTCGAATACCACAATATTGGTCTGGACCTTCTCTGGATGAAGGATGATGCCGGTGATACGGGCTAGACCATACGCTAGATGCTGAGCATTGGCGTGATCATCCGCCAGACGATTTACCATTTTTTGAAGGGCAACGATGCCGGCGGCGGCGATGACCCCCACTTGGCGCATCCCTCCGCCCACCATCTTGCGCCACTTGCGGGCCTTCTCCACAAACTCTTTGGAACTGCAGAGGAGAGAGCCCACGGGAGCACTGAGGCCCTTGGAAAGACAGAAACATATTGAATCTACCGGCTCAGCTAGCTTATTAGCGGACACGTTTAAGGCAACGGCGGCATTGAAGATACGAGCTCCGTCCAGGTGAACCTTGAGTCCATGTTCGTGGGCGAGCTGAGCGGTAGAGGATATGTATTCCGGGGTTAGGACAGCGCCACTGCAGCGGTTATGGGTATTCTCCAGGCAGAGGAGGGTGGTCGGGGGAAAGTGAATGTTCTTCCCACGAACCGCCTCTTCAATGGCAGTGAGGTCAATTTGGCCATCTTGATCATTGGGGATGGTATGCATAACGACCCCTCCCAATGCAGAGGCACCCCCCACTTCGTACCAGAACATATGGGCCTCGCTGCCTAGTATAATTTCGTTACCAGGGCGGGTATGGGTCAGGACAGCGATAAGATTGCTCATGGTACCGCTGGGCGTAAAGAGGGCAGCTTCCTTGCCCACTACGTGGGCAGCCATTTCCTCCAGACGGTTGACGGTAGGGTCTTCCCCAAAGACATCATCCCCTAGGTCGGCCTCATACATGGCTTGCCGCATCTCCTCGGTGGGTAAAGTTACCGTATCACTACGCAGGTCAATAACCTTCATGAGAACCCCCTTCACTTGCTTATCCTTTCTCCTTCCATACCCTATCATTACTCTTTTTCTTATCCAGTCTCGCTCTGAAATGAGATCGCTCTTATATTCGTTAGCCACCCATCTCCCAGCGCAGGTCTGGTTGTCGGGCGGCTCTAACCTCATCCAGTCGTCTAACCGGTGTGTTATGAGGAGCCGTGTGCAGGATTTCAGGGTCTTCCTCCGCCTCCCTGGCTATTTCCTTCATAGTCTCAATATAAGCATCCAGCGTTGCTTTGCTCTCCGTCTCAGTGGGCTCGGTCATGATGGCTTCATCAACCACTAAAGGAAAATAGACCGTTGGCGGATGAAAACCAAAATCAAGCAAACGTTTGGCGATATCCAATGTATGGACACCCTTTGCTTTTTGCCGTTTCCCCGAGAACACTACCTCATGCATGCAGGCACGGTCATAGGGCAGGTGATAATAGGCTTTTAGCTTTTCCTTAAGGTAATTAGCATTTATGACCGCGTTCTCGCTGACCTCTTTTAGTCCTCCCGCACCAAGGGAACGTATATAAGCATAAGCCTTGACCATCACGCCAAAGTTCCCGTAAGCTGCCCCCAAGCTCCCTATGGACTTGGCTGGCGAAGTGAAGGTGTACTCCTTACCATTATTGGTTACCAAAGGCGAAGGTAAAAAGGCAGCCAGATTTGCTTTGACGCAGACTGGACCCGAGCCCGGTCCACCACCACCGTGGGGTGTGCTGAAGGTTTTATGGAGATTTAGTTGAACACAATCAAAGCCCAGGTCGCCAAACTTCACTTTCCCCAGTAGAGAATTCAGGTTGGCGCCATCGCCACAGAGAAGCCCTCCCCTTTTATGAACAAGCTGGCTTATCTCCAATACTTGCGGGTCAAACAGACCCAAGGTATTAGGTAGTGTCAACGTTAATGTGGCCACTTCCTCATTCATCATGGATTCCAGGCTCTTAAAATCTAGGTTGCCGTTATCATCGGAGGGTACCGCACTTATCTCAAAGCCACACATGGCAGCCGTAGCTGGATTGGTGCCATGAGCTGAGTCTGGCACCAGTACTTTCCTCCGCATCTTATCCCCCCGGGCGTGGTAATATGCTTTTACCATTAATATGCTGGCAAGTTCGCCCTGGGCTCCAGCCATGGGTGCCAGGCTGGTGGCACTCAAGCCAGTAATCTCAGCCAAGTACTCCTGCAACTCAAACATAAGCTGCAGTGCCCCCGGAACGGACTCTACTGGTTGATAGGGGTGGATTGAAGTAAAGCCCGCGAGGTTGGCAACATCCTCATGCCACTTTGGATTATATTTCATGGTGCAGCTTCCTAGCGGGTAAAACCCGGTATCCACTCCGTAATTGAGCTTACTCAGGGCGGTGAAATACCTCACCAGCTCAACCTCACTTACCTCAGGTAACTTAAGCTCCTGGCGAAGTAACTCTTTTGGTGGCAGCTCTGCCGGAGTGACATCTAAACTTGGCAGACTGCAACCAATCTTACCAGGTTGACTAATGTCAGGTAGTAAATAATGATGACTCATTTCTCATTCCCTCTATAATTTGCCTAGAATCTCTACTAACCTGTCAATCTCCTGTTTGGTGTTCATTTCGGTGACACAGAGCAGCAGGCTATTGTCTATAATATGGCTGATATCCAAACCGCCGATTATCCCGTTCTTGAAAAGTGCTTGGTTAATCTGGCGAGGTGCCACTGGACAGCGTATGACAAATTCCTTAAAGAAAGGCTTCTGAAAAACGAGTGAGTACCCTTTAAGCTTACCTATGGCATCGGCAGCATAGTGAGCCTTGTGGTAGCATAGCTCGGCTACCTGACGAAGTCCCCTTTTGCCCAGAGTGGCGAGGTAAACCGCTGTTGCCAGTGCCACCAGGGCTTCATTGGTGCAGATATTAGATGTCGCCCGTTCCCTCCTGATATGCTGCTCGCGAGTCGCCATGGTCAGCACGTATCCTGGTTGACCATCAACATCCACAGTCTTACCGACAATCCTACCTGGCATCTGGCGTAAGTATTCTTTGCGACTGGTGAAAATGCCCAGGCCTGGCCCCCCAAAGCTTGTTGGGCTGCCAATCGCCTGACCCTCAGCGACAGCAATATCCGCCCCATACTCCCCCGGTGACTTAAACATCCCCAGAGAAATCGGGTCAACGATGACGACGATTAAGGCTCCAATCTCGCGGGCTTTGTGGACATATGTTTCCACGTCCTCAAGATAGCCAAAGAAATTGGGCTGCTGAGCTATTAAACAGGCACAGTCCGAAGATAAACCATCTAAATTTGGGTCTACCTTCTCTAAGTGAATATCATGACCATTTACATAAGTATCTACCACTTTACAGTATCTTGGGCTTACCGTGGACAGCACGGCGACCTTATTCCTCGCCGTAATCCGGCATGCCATTAGGGCGGCTTCAGCCGCCGCCGTGCTGCCGTCATACATTCCGGCGTTGCTCACTTCCATACCGGTGAGCTGGCAGACCAGCGACTGGTACTCGTAGATAGTCTGCAGCGTGCCCTGGCTGACCTCGGCCTGATATGGAGTGTAAGCGGTATAGAACTCGCTGCGACTGGTAATATGACCAACTACGCCGGGAATAAAGTGCCGGTAGTAGCCAGCCCCTAAGAAACAGGTGTAATCATTCAGGTTTGCATTACAGTTTGATAGCTGGCGAAGCTCTTCTTTGAGTTCTAGCTCAGAGAGAGGCGGCGGTAGTTTGAAAGGGATGTTGCGGAATTTTTCAGGCACATCCTGAAACAGTTCTTCAACGGAGCTAACGCCGATATCCCGCAGCATAGCCTGCCGGTCAGCGTCGGTGTTTGGTAAATAAGGTGACGGCATTTTTATTAGTTACCTCCCGCTACGTTAGCCTTCTTCCTGTGCCTTGGCTTCAAATTCATCATACTCATCACTATTCATCAGGGCGTCAAGTTCTGAAGGCTTGCTTAATTCTAACCTGACCAGCCAACCAGCTCCGTAAGGGTCTTCATTCACCAGCTTGGGCTCATCTATGGCAGGTTGGTTAACTTCTAGTACCCGCCCACTAACTGGCGAGAAGATGTCGGAAACTGCTTTCACTGATTCTACCTCGCCTATCTTCTGGAACTGCTTCACTTGCGTGTTCGGAGCTGGTAAATCAAAGAAAACTAAGTCGCCCAGTTGAGTTTGGGCATAGTTGGTGAGCCCCATCTTCCCCTTATTCCCGGGCTCAGGACAAATCCATTCATGTTCCTTTGTGTACTTATATTCTTTTGGATTCATCTTATGCTCCTCCCCTGTAAAATCGCTTGTTAACTATATTGGCAGGTACCGGTTTGTTACGAATTATTATCTCAATATCAGTGCCGATGGTTGCCAGCTCAATGGGGACATAACCCAACCCAATATTAACACCAAGAGTTGGTGAATATCCACCACTGGTAACTTTCCCTACCTCCTTGCCAGATTTGAAAATTAGGTAGCCTGAGCGGGCTATCTCTCGCCCTTTCATTTGAAAACCAATAAGCTTGCGCTTAACACCTTGACGCTTGATCTCGAGTAGAGCGCTTTTGCCGATAAACTCACCATTTTCGAGATTTACTAACCACCCCACCCCGGCCTCAAATGGATTAGTGCTTGTATCCATGTCTTGTCCACATAGCATCATACCAGCTTCTAATCGCAGGCTATCGCGTGCTCCCAAACCACAGGGCTTTACACCTTGTTCTAAGAACGATTTCCATAAAGGTAGCGCATTTCTTGCGTCGGCAATTATCTCGAATCCATCCTCTCCCGTATATCCTGTTCTAGCCACAAATACGCTTATATCTCCTATCTTCGTTTGAGTGTGACCGAAGCGAGGTAAGTGGGAAACATTCTCTAGAATCTTTAGTTGGGGAACAGCCGGGCCTTGGACAGCCACCATGGCCGTATCGGCGGATGTGTCCTCAATAATGATATCAGGGTCAGAGCCTGACCAGCGAGATAACCAATCGAGCTTTTGTTCAATATTGGCCGCATTCCAAACTATTAAATACCGGTCAGTTCCCACGCGATATACCCATAAGTCGTCCAGAATGCCTCCATCCTCTAAACACAAGAGGCAGAGCCGGGCACCACCTTTCTCCAATTCCTGTGCAGGTTTGGTTAGCACCCTGTCAAGAAACGCCCCCGCCTTCTTTCCAGTTACCCAAACTCTACCCATGTCAGAGACATCGAACATGCCGGCCTGAGAGCGAACAGCCTTGTGCTCCTCCAGGATAGAAGTGTACCAGACAGGTAAATCCCAGCCAGCAAAATCCATCATCCTTGCCTTTAAGTCGTGATGCACTTTGTTAAGAGGCGTCTTTTTGAGGGCTACCATTATTTTACCTCCGGCGTAAGTGGTTCTTATGCTTTTACCTTCTTTCCCCTAAGCAAAAGGGGGCAATCTACACTAAGCAGATTGCCCCCTGTCCTTTTACCTGAGAGATTATCCGCTACCTTTTTGCGGACTTACCCCTTCGGTGACCTCACGCAGAGGTCTCTCCAGAGGCTTTCGTTAACGGCAGTCCTTTTGCCTGAGAGTTTCGAGACACTAAGCTTACATCCGGTCTCTTTCCCCTTCGGCTCCCTACATAGGGCCTCTCCTACCGTTGCCTCATCCTTATAGTATATCCGGCCGTAGTTGTCAAGCCCCAGCTTACACATCAGCACCGCCACCTCAATCGGGTTACTTGCTTTCCGGTCATGATGCGCCTTGTTAAGAGATGTCTTCTTTAACTCATTCGTTGTATCACCTACTTATTCAGTATCACCTACTTATTCACCTTTTTCTATGCGTCCAACGCGCCGCAGTATGTCCTCTTTGCCCCACCCCTTGGTAAGTTTGAAGAGAGTGCCAGCCAGGAGAACAACGGCAATCATGTTGGGTAGCAACATAAGCCCATTGGTGGTATCGGTGAACAGCCACACAAAGTCAATCGTCGTTAATGCACCCACTACGCAAAGAATCACGAATATCCCCCGGTACGCCAGATGGATGGCCCGCCTCTCACCAGTGATATAGCAAAGGCTCCGTTCACCATAGTAGGACCAGGTGAGCATGGTGGAAAAGCCGAATAGGAACGAGGCTACGCCCACGAGAGGCGCCCCCAGCCCTCCGACCGTTGCCTGGAAAGCAGCGATAGTGAGTGGGGTAGAGGTCAGGGGTTCAGCGAAATATCCCGCTGTGCCATATATCCCCGAGGTAAGGATAACCAGCGCCGTCATGGTGCAGATAACGATAGTGTCCATGAAAACCTCAAAGATGCCTATATAACCCTGGTGGATGGGGTTCCTGATTGTCGAGGCAGCATGGACGATAGGAGCCGAACCAAGACCTGCCTCGTTGGAGAAGATGCCGCGTGCCACGCCAAAACGCAAGGTACTTGCTATCGCATAACCGGCGACACCAGCAATCGGTGCGTAAGGGGTGAAAGCATGCTTGAAGATTAAGCCCAGGGCAGCAGGAATATCGACTATATTGATAGCCAGGACTACTACTGCCACGATAATGTAGAAAACGATCATGACCGGGACCAGTGCCTCGGTAACCTTAGCGATAATCTTGATCCCGCCGATGATAACTAATCCAAGTGCTATAGCCATAACAATACCGGTAGCCAGGCGCGGGACACCGAAGCCGAATTCAAGCGCAAAGGCAGACGAGTTGGATTGCACCATAAGACCGATGCCAGGGGCAGCAAGAGCAGCAAATAAGGCGAATATCAAGCCCAGCCACTTCATCTTCAACGCCTTCTCCAGGTACCACATGGGACCACCGGAAATGGAACCATCGGGATTAATTGTCCGATAGTGGCGCCCCAGCATGACCTCCGCTGACTTGGTGCCCATGCCTACAATGGCCGTTATCCACATCCAAAAGACGGCCCCGGGACCACCCAGGGCAATAGCCGCAGCTACGCCAGCGAGGTTGCCGTTGCCGACAGTTCCCGCCAGAGCCGCCCAAAGCGACTGCCGTGGGGTTATTTCGCCTTTGGTCGTATCTACTAAATCCGGGGTGGCTCCTTTCGTTATGAACCTGAGAGACCTCCCAAAATTAACGAATTGGAAGCCGGCAAGACGAATAGTAATGTAAAGGCCGCCTCCAACAATTACGATCATCCCCGGCCACCCCCAAGCAATACCATTCACCCAATCCATAGCTCCCATAATTACTTCCATAAAGTCCCCTCCCTTTTATATTTTTAGCTGGTTTAAATCCCTTCTCCCCTTTCGGGCTCTTACCATAGCATCACCCCCTTTATTTATGAATATAATGCCAAACCTTGTCGATAGCTATGTAACCCACTTGACACAAAAAATTTATTTGATTGTCAAGGTTCCCCTAATAAAAAAGGGCAATCTGCACATGCAGATTGCCCCGTCCTTTTGCCTAAGAGATTGTCCGCTACCTTTTTGCGGACTTATCCCTTTGGTGTCTCCACACGGACATTTCTCCAGTGGTTTCACCACGACAGTCCTTTTGCCTGGGAGTTTCGACATCGGAGATTAAGACGATTCAAGTCTTTCTCCCTCGGCTCCCTCCATAAGGGTCTGTGCTAGCGTTTGGACTTCCTTATAACATATTAAGTCGTAGTTGTCAAGCCCCTCTGGACTTTTATTTGGTAACCCCACCCACCTTCTCAAGGGGAAGGGGGATGGTGGAAAGAGTATTTAAGGGAGCCTTCGTCTCTCTTTGGCTCTGCTCCAGGATTATTCTCCTTGCTGCGAGCTAATAATGTAGGGGCGTTTAAGAGGGGCGTCAGCCCCTCTACATAGAATCTTCCCCCTCTCCTTGTCAAGGAGAGGGGGACACAGGGGGTGAGGTCACCTAATAAAGGCTATAGGGATCAAGGGGATAGGTTACCAAACAATCTCAAGTCTTGAGTTTGACAGGGAAACATGGATTATCATATTCTTTAGCTGCCGGTCTATGCCATCAGGACACACCAGATATAAGGATAATATAAGATGCCATCATGCTTAGCGTGGTGAGAATATCTATGAAAACAGGTGAAGGATGAAGATTCTCATTACAGATTCAGTAGCTTCCGCTGGTGTCGAAATTCTCCGGCAGTACGCCGATGTTGATATCCAGCCAGCTTTGACGCCAGAACAGTTGCAATCAATTGTTGGTCGTTACGAGGCTTTGATAGTGCGCAGTCAGACCAAGGTAACGCGTAATATTATTGATGCCGCCGACAACTTGCAGGTCATAGGCCGGGCCGGGGTCGGGGTGGACAATATTGACGTAGATGCCGCTACCCGCCGGGGCATACTTGTGGTTAATTCTCCCGAAGGAAACATAGTCTCCACTGCTGAACATACCATAGCCATGTTACTAGCGCTGGCGCGCAATATTCCCCGGGCGGATAGTCTGCTCCACGCTGGGGTCTGGAATCGTACCCTTAAGGGTTATGAAATTCGCAATAAAGTCCTAGGTATTATCGGCCTCGGTAGGGTAGGCACCGAGGTCGCTGAGATGGCTAAGGGACTACGCATGAACGTTATTTCTTATGACCCTATGGTATCGGAGAGCCGGGCCAAGAGGCTGGGTGTACAAATGGTAGAGCTGGAAACATTGCTGGCAGAATCGGACTTCATAACCATACATGTGCCCCTAAATCCCACTACAAAGGGGTTGATCGGTGAAGGCCAACTCAAGCTAGTGAAGCCAACAGCCATGGTGATCAACTGCGCCCGAGGTGGCATAGTAGATGAAAAAGCACTCTACGAAGCACTGGAACAGGGACGTTTGGCCGGTGCTGCCGTTGATGTTTTTAGTCGAGAACCAGCCCAGGACAATATCTTGTTAAAGAGCGATAGGGTAATCGCAACGCCTCACTTGGCGGCATCCACTGTTGAAGCTCAGACAAGTGCCGGCATAGACGTTGCCGAACAGGTAATCGCAGTTCTAAAAGGTTATCCACCTAAGTCTCCGGTGAATGCTCCCATGATTGCTGCTGAGGTCATGGCGGTGCTTGGCCCATATCTCCAGGTAGGGGCAATGATTGGTCTAGTCGCTGCCCAGCTGATTGAAGGGCATTTGAAATCGCTGACTATCCATTATCAAGGAGATATCGCCAGGGAGAATACTGACCCTATCAAAGTTGCCGTCTTGAGCGGTTTGCTGGAAATGTTAGCTGACGAGCGGATTAATATGGTTAACGTGGATATTGTTGTCAAAAGCCGCGGTCTTAGGATTACCGAAGAGAAAGATATTACTTGCGAAAACTATGCCAGTATGCTGACAGTAGAGATGGATACCACCTCGGGAAGGACCCTGGTAGGCGGGGCCTCGCTTCGGGGCAGGGCACATCTGACAAGGGTGAATGATTACTGGCTGGAAATAGAACCTTCCGACAGCTACATGTTATTCACCGAACATAAAGACCGTCCCGGAATGATTGGAGCGGTAGGCACTATAATCGGCAACGCCGGTCTCAATATTAGTCAGATGCAAGTAAGTCGAGGCATACAGCGCGGTGGCAAAGCGATGATGGCGCTTTGCCTAGATGAACCTCTTACTACAGAGTGCCATCACCAGATACTGGCTATACCCGATATGTATAAAGCGCTTATCGTAAAATTAGCCACATAATACAATGCTTCGAACAGTTAGAGAAATTATGAGTGACTCTACTTGTTATTGCGTAAATTTACTCGCCATATCTTCATGGGAAAATTAGCCAGTCAAGCTGAAGAGACTGATACTTCACAAGAAGGCTCGTTTCTGTTAAAATTGTAGTCGCTAAAATGAATTACTCTCTAGGGGTAGATATCGGCTCTGTCAACGCCAAACTGTCACTCATTGATGAGAATGGTGGGGTTATTCAGCTTGACATTGAAAAAATAACCTCCAATCCCAAGGTAGCAGTTAACTCACTCATTGCTAGGCTGGGCGAGAAGTTCGACCTGGAACAGATTGTCAGTGCCGGTGTATCTGGCTCTGGCAAAGCTGTGATTCCGAAGGAATTCAACTGGGCAGAGTATAGCAGTTCACTGTCGATCGCTTCCGGACTTCTTTACCGCCATCCCGATGCCAAAACTATCCTGCAAATTGGCGGCCAGAGCTCCCTTGTCATCGAGCTGGAAGACGGGTTGAAAAAGCCGTGGAAGGTGGCATCAAACCCCCTTTGTGCTGCTGGCACGGGAAGGTTCCTCGAGCAACAGGCATACCGGCTTGGCATCAGCATGGACGACTTTGCTAGCCTGGCGCTGGGGTGCAAGGGTAGCCCGCCTAGAATAGCTGCCAGGTGCAGTGTCTTTGCCAAGAGCGACCTCATCCACCTGCAGCAGAAAGGCGCCCCGGTTGAAGCGATGCTTTATGCGCTCTGTGAAAGCATTGCCCGGATGGTCGCTTCTCTCAAGAAGGGAATTTTTGAGGAACCAGTCTACCTTGTCGGTGGTGTCGCTGCCAATAGTGCTATAGTCAAGTCTTTCAATGAGGTACTCTCGGCACGGAACGGGCATCGGGTGCAGATAACCGTCCCGGGAAATTACCTCTATATTGAGGCTTTGGGGTCGGCTCTACTTTCAAACGGTAAGCGTTCGCGAGTGGTTATGCTACCAGAAGCAGATGTTCGGCAGCGCTATTTTGAAATGCCCAAGCTGGAGGATATTGTTCTTCCGGGAAATGGGACAAATCAGGAGATAGATGGACTGTGCCGGGGCTATCTCGGAGTTGATGTTGGCTCTACCAGCACCAAGGCGGTGATACTTGATGAATCCGGCACAAGGATTCTAGCCAAGAATTACCTGATGACCGCAGGACGACCTATTGACGCCGTCAAGCAGGTCTTCGGGAACCTGCTCCGAGACGGTGTCGGCAAGGTCACAATAGCCGGCGTAGGTGTTACCGGTTCCGGGAGATACTTGGTCGGTAGCTTCATTGGGGCAGACCTGATTAAGAATGAGATTACCGCCCAGACAAGAGCTGCTGCCGAAATAGACGCCGAGGCGGACATCATTGAGATCGGTGGCCAGGACTCAAAGCTTGTTATCAAGAGGAACGGCATTGTCGTTGACTATCAGATGAACAAGGCATGTGCCGCCGGCACGGGAAGTTTCATTGATGAGCTGGCCGAAATGCTCGGTATTTCGGTGACCAATGGGGATTTCGCCAATTTGGCATTCACCGCTCCCTATACCATCGACCTGGGGACAAGGTGTGCTGCTTTTATGGGTCAGGCAGTCGCTTCAGCCCAACAGGGAGGTGTGCCGCTGGAGGTAATCACCGCCAGTCTTTCCAATTCCATAGCCAAAAATTATCTATCCAAAGTCGTGGGTACCAGAAAACTGGGTAACAAGATTATCCTCACCGGAGCCGTATTCTACAACGAGGCTGTTGTCTCTGCCTTTTATCAGCAGCTTAAGGGTAAAACCCTGACCGTGGCGGAGCATAGGGAAGTCAGCGGTGCCATAGGTGCTGCCCTTCTGGCAAAGGAGAAAATGTCTGGCCAGGGATCAAATTTCAAGGGATTCCAGAAGATCGTTGATAGCGAGTGCGCCTTCTCCACTTTCACCTGCAAGAAATGCGACAACAACTGCACTATCACCCGGATGCAGATGCGCGATGAGAAACCTACGTTCTATGGCAGCCGGTGTGACCGCTACGATAGCACCATTAGCCAGGCCAGCAGGGAAACCTTCTTCGACGAACGGGAAAGGTTGCTTTTTCAGGAATACAAAGAAGGTTCTGGTATCGAGCCTTCAGTTGGGATTCCCAGAGCCCTCTTGGTATATGACTACGCGCCACTGCTTATCGGTTTTCTCAATGCACTCGGGGTGAGAGTCGTCCTTTCCCACCAGACCTCTAAAGAAATTATGGAGCGGGCGACCGAGTTAAGCTACACTGACAGCTGTTTCCCGCTCAAGCTTCTCCACGGGCATGTAGCCGCGCTTGATAACGTTGATTATATTCTCTACCCTTGTGCTATTCGGCTGGGCAAAAAGGACGGGGATGAGAACCAGAAATACGCCTGTCCCCTGATTCAGGCGTCCCCGTTCATAATAGGTCAGGCTCTCAACCTCGGAGAACGGCTGTTGACACCCATCATTGACTTCAGCCGGGGCGACACTGACACGATAAATAGTCTTGCCGATGTCGCGGTGAAGATGGGGTTCGGCAGAAGGAAAGGCAAAAAAGCAGCTCTTGCCGGCATTAAAGCACAACAGAGATTCGAGGCAGACCGAGCAGCCCTTGGCAGTAAGCTACTAAAGCAACTTCGTGAAAATGACCAATTGGGCGTGGTTCTCTTTTCCAGATCTTACATGTCGCAGGATTCAGGGGCAAACCTGGGTATTGCCGAAAAACTGGCTCAACTTGGCGTGGTGCCGATACCGCTCGACTTTCTACCCCTTGACTCAGTAAACCCCAAGAAATACTCAGACCGTCCTTACTGGTTATATGAGAGTAAGTTCATAGCTGGTGCCGACATAATTACGTCAGATCGGCAGCTATATGGTCTGGCACTAACCAACTTTGGCTGTGGCCCGAACTCATTCATACTCAAAATTTTGGAAGACATTGTGGGTGGTAAGCCTCTGGGTCAGCTGGAAATCGATGAACATGCCGCTGAGGCTGGCATCGTTACTCGTCTTGAGGCCTTTGTCGATACCATTGAAGGATACGCTGGTTCCGCTCAACAGAGTGAAGCCGTGTGCAAAGACATCTACCGGGGAACAACGACACGCATCAATTCGAAGAAGACTCTTCTCATACCTTGGATGTCACCCCATGCTGAGGTCGTCGCTGCGGCAATGGAGGCCTATGGAGTTAAGGCAATTGTGCTCCCCGAGCCGGATGAACGTGATCTCCTCTATAGCAACCAGGTGACATCGGGCACGGAATGTCTGCCCTATCGCGTAACCCTGGGCAGCTTTATGAGGCTCTATTATGAGGACGGTGCTAACTTGAAAAATGTTGAGGGGTTTATGACTGGCTCATATGGTCCGTGCCGTCTTGGCAAGTATGCTATAGAACAGATCAGGATACTTAAAGAGATCGGTTTTGACCTGCCGATACGAACCACCGTGTCAAATAACGCCTATCGTGATTTGAATCTCGGTCCTGGTTTTGAGCGCCTCGCCTGGAAAGGTATCGTCGCCATAGACTATCTGCAAAAGCTTCTCTGGCGCACCCGCCCTTACGAAAAACAGAAAGGATTGGCAGACAGACTGTTTGATGAGTACACAAGCCGGATTGTGAGTTGTGTTCATAAAAAAGAGAAATTCGGTGACATCCTATTGCAGGCAACTTCTGAGTTCAAGTCCCTGATTGCCCCTGACCTACACAGAAGGCCACTAGTTGGCATTAACGGCGAAATCTTTTTGCGCTCCAGCCGATTCAGCAATAACCATCTGGTAAAGGTATGCGAAGATGCCGGTCTTGAAGTCGTCGTTTCTCCAGTGGGAGAATGGATCAGATACACCTCATATAGGAATGTTGAGGATGCCATCAAGAACCGAAAACTCAAGAACATGGTGAGGGGCTACATAAAGAAGCTCGTCCAAGAGCATGATGAGCATTCAGTGGCTAGCTGTTTCCGGGGCATGCTGGATACCAGAGAGCCTTCTACAGCAGAGATACTGGCGAAGTCAAGCCGATATATTTCCCCCAAATGTGGGAGCGAGGCAGTTCTCAGTATAGGTAGTGGAATTGAATGGATGGAGAGCCCTGAGTTCGCTGGCGTGATATCGGTAATGCCCCACGGCTGTATGCCTGGCGGAATTGTGGCGGCAATGGCGGAGAAGTTCTGCACGGTGTACCAAAAGCCCTGGATCAGCCTCACCTATGATGGTTTTCTGGAGACCAACAATTTGACTAGGGTCAACAATTTGGCTGAAATTATTAAGTTCTGCAGCCAGGAAGCCAAGGAAGGTGCTTTACCTTACCGTCTATAATTATGGGCGGTTTCCAATAACTGAGCCGCGCTCGTGATTAGGGTTTAGCCATCAAATTGCGTAGTTACCTTATACATTCCCAGCACCTCGTACCCCTTAGGAACACCATGTTCCATCGCCACCCTCACCGGGTCGAATCCAGTCACATACCATCGGCCACTCCATCCCATTTCTCTGGCTGCCAGGAAGAAATGTGCCATGGCTATGCCGACATCAAGGTGATAGTAAGCCTTACCCTGACGAATGTTACCATACCTGCCTTTGGTAACAGCAACAGCTATAACTTCTCTCTGGGAAGCTAAGAAACGCCACGGCTGAGTGTTAGCCCAAGACGGCGCCAAGCGGGCACATTCCAGAGCTTCAAGTAGTTCGCTGTCATCGGACTGAAGCGGCATTTCCCAGGCCGGGCCAAAGGCTATTTCTCGCAATGCTTTTCTTCGTCCAAAATTCACTGCTCCCAACTCAATCACGTCATGTGCAGCTCTACCTAATAGTGAAATATCCGGGTAGCCAATCGGGGTTAAGGCAATAACACGCTCGCTTTCTCTCAGACCTAGGAGCCTACTAATTCGCTCTTCACTGAACATACCGCCAATCCAGCAGGTGCCAAGACCTTTCTGGGTGGCATAGAGTACCATTTGTTCCATACGGAAGCCCATGTTTACCATAAATAAAGGCTTCTCCTCCGATGTGGCAATGATAAAGTGCGGTGCTGAACCGAAGAGTAACTGTATTCCGGTCAGAGGGGTCATTCGACTCGAGACTGACTTACCTTCCTTGACAAGATGGAAGTGAATCCGAATGCCATCGTCAAGAGCTATAGATTTTTCCCCAGAGTCGACTACTCCTCTCAAGACTTCTTCTGGAACCGGATTCCTCTGGTAGTGACGTACGCTTATTCGCCGGCGTATAGCCGACCGAATATCTATAATTTCATTCACTTTTTTTCTCCCCATCCGCACTTAAATTGTAGCATTTAACATAGAAGATGGGGAAGAAAAATCAAACAGGTAACACCCGGGACAGGTAAGAAATTGTTTGGCAACCTCAGGCGATGTTCTTACCAATATGCTATATTTATAGTATGAGCGAGCAATGGCATATTCTCAGCCCGGATGGAGCCTTACAAGCGTTTAATTCTCGGCGCTCTGGACTAACCGAGACCGAGGTCAAGGCGCAGTTGCTCCAATACGGCCCCAACGAGCTAAAGGGCAAGAAGAAAACCCTGCCAATACTGGTCTTCCTTAGGCAGTTCCTCAGCCCTCTTATATATGTACTCCTCATCGCTGTCGTAATTTCAGTTATTGTAGAGCATTTCATAGATGCCGGGGTAATAATGGGGGTGCTCTTACTCAATGCTGTTATTGGCTTTATCCAGGAGACACGTGCCGAGAGGGCTATGGAGGCTCTAATTCAGATGGCGGCGCCCAAGGCGAAGGTAAGACGTGATGGCAAGGTAAAACTGGTACCAGCCAGAGAAATAGTACCTGGCGACATATTGCTCCTTGAAACTGGGGATAAAGTACCCGCTGATGCCAGGCTCATAGAGGTGTCTAATCTGAAGGCGAACGAAGCTATGCTAACTGGCGAATCAATGCCGGTAGATAAGTGTACCAGAGCCTTGGATGGGGAAGTACCTGTGGCAGAGAGAAAGAACCTGGTGCATATGGGTACTATTGTCAACTACGGCAGAGCCACCGCCATGGCAACCAGAACCGGTATGTCAACGGAGATAGGTAAAATTGCTACCGCCATTCAGGAAATAAAGCCGGAAAAGACACCTCTCCAGAAAAACATAAGTAAGCTGAGCCGGTATATCATCGCTATTTTCCTGGGAGTCATTAGCCTTCTGTTAATTATCGGGGTGCTCAGGGGCCTGGGGTGGCTGGAGATGTTCTTATTGGCGGTCGCCGCCGCTGTTTCCGCTATACCTGAAGGGCTACCAGCGGTGGTCACTGTTGTTCTGGCAATGGGCATGCGGATAATGGCGCGTCGTAAAGCTATCATTCGCAAGTTAGTAGCTGTAGAAACCCTGGGGTCAGCTACTGTCATTTGCTCTGACAAGACAGGGACCTTAACCTTAAACGAGATGACGGTGCAACGCCTCTATGTTGATGGTCAGTGGATTGAGGTGACTGGCGAAGGTTATGTGCCGTGGGGGGAATTTCGTCGGGATGGGCAGATAATAAATCCAAAAAGTGAACAGTCGCTAGCTTTGCTGTTGAGGATAGGAGCTCTTTGTAACGATGCCCTGCTGACCGGGGAGGATGAGGAGTGCTGTGATATTTTCGGAGACCCAACCGAAGGCGCTCTATTAGTCGTCGCTGCCAAAGCCGGGATGAATAAAGAAAAATTAGAGAGGACTTTTCCTCGTCTGGATGAAATTCCTTTTCAGAGTGAAAAGCAGTATATGGCTACCCTTCACCCGCGGGATGGGGGAAGGGTGGTCTATGTAAAGGGGGCAGTGGAAAGACTCCTATCTCTAAGCAAGTATCTTGTGAAGGGAGACGAAGTTGTTCCGTTGGCAGAAGCCGATACCCAGGCTATAATGCAGGCCAACATTTCTATGGCCAGAGAAGCAATGAGAGTCATCGCTACTGCCTACGTTGACCTCCCCAGCGATGTCGAGGAGCTAGGAGACCAGAATATCAGAGGTAATCTAGTTTTCATCGGTCTGACCGGGATGGCTGACCCGCCTCGTGAGGAGGCTAAGGAAGCAGTGAAGTTGTGTAAGCAGGCCGGTATTAAAGTAATTATGGTTACCGGTGACCACAAGGTGACGGCTGAGTCTATTGCTCATAAACTAAACTTACCGCCTGGGAAAGCTGTAACTGGTGCTGAGGTTCAGGAGATGAGTGACGGGGAATTATCAAGGCAGATGGAGGATATCACAGTTTTTGCCCGGATTGAGCCGCTACATAAATTAAGGATAGTCAACGCGCTTAAGAGCCACGGGCACGTTGTCGCTATGACTGGTGATGGCGTTAATGATGCTCCTGCGCTCAAGGCAGCTGATATCGGTATTGCTATGGGTATCACCGGGACGGATGTAGCCAAAGAAAGCTCTGATATGATACTGGCTGATGATAATTTCACCTCGGTGGTGGCAGCGATAGATGAGGGCAGAGCAATTTTTAACCGGCTGCGCAATGTCATTTTTTTCTTACTCAGCACTAACCTGGGAGAGCTATTGGCACTGCTCCTCACCATTTTCTTTATTGGTAAAGCGCCGCTGCTGGCGGTGCAGATTATCTGGATTAACCTGGTTACCGACACAGCGGTAGCCGTCCCACTGGGGCTTGAGCCAAAAGTTGGCGATGAACTCAAGCAGCCTCCCCGCCATCCTAAAGTAGGTCTCATCTTCCCCGGGCTGCTCTTCCGTATTGGCTTTCTGGCGACAATGATGGGTCTCGGCGTATTTTTGATTTTCAGTTGGGCGCAGTCAAGGATGAGTCTGGAGGAAGCTCGCACCATCGCCTTTTGTGCCATGGTTGCTTTTGAATGGTTCCGGGCCTTTAACGCTCGCTCCGATGAGTACACTGTCTTTAAGTTAGGCATTCTTAGTAACCGCTGGCTGATTATGTCCATCTCAGTAGCCATTATATTACAGCTAGCAGTTATCTATGTACCCTTCCTTCAGGTAGCTTTCAGTACAGTACCTCTGGGTATCGAAGGGTGGGGTATTGCTCTACTGGCTGGCGCCAGCCTGTTTGTTATCGAGGAAACACGCAAGATCTTATTCCCTCGGCTTTTTACTTTAGGCAAATGGAGACCGTTAAAAGAAGCCGCTGCATGAGTTACTTCGCTCCTTATTCGAACTCAAACTTTTTCTCGGTGAAAAGCTTCAGGCAAGCATCTACCACCTCAGGATCATAGAGGCCCCCTCTTTTCTGGGAGATTTCCTCTAACGCCTTATCTAGACCCTGAGCCGGTCGGTAGGGACGGTGAGAGGCCATAGCCTCAACAACATCAGCAACCGCCAGGATTCTTGCTTCCAGGAAGATATCTTTGGCCGATAGACCTGAAGGATACCCGGAGCCATCTGTTCTTTCATGATGTTGAAGCACGATCGGGGCAATCGGCCATGGAAACTCTATCGTCTTCAATATGTCGTAACCGGCTTTGGGGTGTGTTTTAATCATATCGAATTCGATCTTACTTAGCTTACCGGGCTTAGTGAGAATTTCACTAGGTATATACATCTTGCCGATATCATGAAGAGACCCAGCCACGCGGATTTCCTTGATCATCTCCTCGTTGAGGCCCATCTCCTTGGCTATGGCGCAGGCCAGCCGGGTCACCCTTTGCTGATGACCGGACGTATACGGATCGCGCAGTTCGGTGGTTAAGGCAATAGCTTTGGTGACGTCCTCTATCAGCTCATGCAATTTCTGCGAATACCGTTTGGTTTCTTCCTCGGCATGCTGGAGCTCGATTTCTGAGTCTCCCAATTCAGCAACCCGTTGCCGCATTTGCGCCAGTTCATTTATGAGTTGCTCTTTTGTCTTTCGCCTATTTTTCATCTTGTTTACCTCGAAGCTAAAGGACGTTTTATCTTATAAGGTTAATATAATGGATAAAGTTGTTATTCTCCTAAACCGCTGGATATGTCATATGTCCATATTATGTGCATAATAATTGTCAATTGTCAATCCACTATGGTGCCAAACAACTTGACAGCGGTGGTTACTTTGATTACATTTATAAGAATTGAGATTAAAAACAAAAACTAAGGTAGGTAGGTAAAATGGAAGATTTAAGATGGGATAAAGACAGGTTATACCAACTAGTACAGGGGAAATTGGGTGATTACTTATTTCTGGTAGTCTCTAATCGGGAACCTTATATTCATACCGTGTCTGGTGGTGAGGTAATATGTAACCGTCCGGTTAGCGGGCTCACCGAGGCTCTAGACCCGGTAATGCGTGCCTCAAAGGGAAGCTGGGTAGCCTATGGCAGCGGCGATGCTGACAGAAAAGTCGTTGACTCCCATGACCGGGTGGCGGTTCCACCAGAAAAGCCGGAATACACTTTACGCCGGGTATGGCTAACTAAGGATGAGGTAGAAGGCTTTTATCTTGGCTTCTCTAACCAGGCGCTATGGCCGCTATGCCATGTTACCTTTACTCCGCCTATCTTTAAAGAATCTGACTGGAACACCTATAAGAAGGTGAACCAAATTTTTGCTGAGGCGGTTCTCCAGGAGGTAGCTGACCGCAAGGCAGTGGTATTGGTTCAAGACTACCACTTTGCCCTGCTTTCCCGCTTAATTAAAGAGCAGAAGCCGGAGTTAACTGTTGGTCAGTTTTGGCATATTCCTTGGCCAACCCATGAGATATTCCGGACTTGTCCGTGGCAGGAGGAGATATTGGACGGCTTACTGGGTAATGACCTGCTGGGCTTTCATACTCAATCTTATTGTAATAATCTATTGGAGACGGTTGAACATAGCCTGGAAGCCGAGATAGACCGGGCTGGATTTGCCGTAACTTACCGAGGTAAGACTACTCTGGTGCAGCCGTTTCCCATCAGCGTCGACTTTGAATGGCTTTCCCAGGAAGCAGGGACTGAGGCGGTAGCGCGAGAGATGGAGAGCCTTCGCCATGAGTTTGATTTAGAGGGTAAATATGTTGGGGTTGGCATGGACCGAATGGATTACACTAAAGGTATACCGGAGAGGTTGCTGGCACTGGACAAATTCTTTGAAGATTTCCCCTCTTACCGAGGGAAGGTAGTCTTCATCCAGGCCGGTATGCCCAGCCGAACCCAGATTGAGAGTTACCAGAACATCAACCAGAGGATTGAGGACCTCATGAAGAGCATAAATGATAAATACGGTAATGACTCCTGGAGACCGGTGATTCCAATGACGAGGCAGCTTGCTCCGACAACACTAACTGCTCTGCGACGACTGGCAAACTTCTGTGTGGTCAGCTCACTCCATGATGGTATGAATCTGGTGGCAAAGGAGTTTGTCTCCTCCCGGGTTGATGGAGACGGGGTTTTGATCTTAAGCAAGTTTACCGGGGCTGCCGATGAAATGCCGGAGGCGCTTTTGATCAACCCCTATGCCATCAACAAATTTGCTGAGAAGATAAAAGAGGCGATAGAGATGCCGGAGGCGGAAAGGCGGCGGCGAATGAAAACTATGCGGGAAACTGTGGCCAGCAATAATATCTACCGATGGGGTGCCTCTACTGTCTCCAGACTAATCTCAATTGCGGGGATCTAGTGCAACATCTTTTTCGGTCGTGGGAATCTTTTTCATCCGACATCAGAGATGCTTCTCATGTTTTGCTACTCTCGGACTACGATGGTACATTAACCCCAATTGTCAGCCGACCAGATGAGGCAGTATTGTCGTCCGAGGTCAGAGACGAACTTTGTGCCTTGGCCAAAAAAGCAGCCTTCAGCGTGGGTATTATCAGCGGACGTTTACTCTCCGAGATCAAGGTGATGGTGGGAATAGAAGGGATTTACTACGCAGGAAACCATGGACTTGAAATAGAAGGACCCAGTCTCAAGCTCATTAACCCAGTAGCTGAAGCAACTAAAGCCGAAATAAAAGACCTCGTCAGGCAGTTCTCAGCCAAATTAGGAAGTACCGAAGGGGTCATTGTCGAGGACAAGGGGTTGAGCTTAAGTATTCACTATCGCTTGGTCAAGGAAAACGAGGTAGGTGTAGTCGCTGAGATTTTTCGCCAAATCACTTCGCCGCTACTCAGTGAAGGGAAAATCAGGGTTACCTCAGGGAAAAAAGTCTGGGAAGTTAGACCACCAATAGACTGGCACAAGGGGAAAGCAGTAGAGACAATAATAAAAGAATTAAAGGCAGTCCTTGAGCGTGAGCAATTACTAGCCATCTATCTGGGTGATGACACAACTGACGAAGACGCCTTCAGGGTTATTCACCGTCCGCAGGGCTGGAGCATTTTTGTTGGCCCGGAGAATCCCTCGTCGAATGCTGAATATTTCCTGAATTCCACCTCAGAAGTGACGACATTCCTGTCTCGGTTGCTTGAGTTGAAATAAAAGTTACCTTAGAAGAGAAGGACAGACAGAACTGCCAGCACCAGGTACTGGCTTTGAGCGCCTATACCACCAGACAGACTCGTCACTAGACCGGCTATGATTAGAGTTAGAGGCAGGTATACGGCCACTGATATCGCCTTGTTGTGCCAGCCGTACCGGCGCATCATTGGTGACATCAGGAGAGCAAAGGCAACGCCAAGAAGGACAAGACTACCACCACTGACTATCCCGACCCATACCAAAATCAAACCTGCTCCAATGTCAAGAGAGGTAACTAACCTGCTGTCAACACCTATCCTCTGCAAAAAGCTCCTGAATACTCCTTCTGGCTGACTCTGAACAGCGGTACTGTCCTTAGCGCCGGTGACCAGAAACGTAGCCCTCCCTTTTAAAATATAGACTACAAAGCTAGTAATGGCCAATGCTAGGGGGGAATAGTGAAGCGTGATACTGCGAAATAGTAGGGGCACCAGTTTTAGTGGCTTGCGCCTCAGGTAAATAAAAAATGGGTAGAGCGGAGCGGCAGCCGTTAGCAGCGTAACCGCCACCAAGCCCGGCGAAAGCATGAAGCTGAAGGTCCTATCTATAGATGTAGCAGAGAGCGTGCCTCCGTTGGCCAGAGGGAGCAAAGGAAAGGCGAGCAGCAGGAAGGGAAGAGCTAGGGCCTGTGAGGGAATTCTTATCGTCCGTACCAGAAGGTCTAGCTTCTCTATGAAAGAGACACCCTTATTCTTCAAAAACCTGGGCATTTGGGTGGCTAAAATTTCTGTATCTGCCTGGACTAAACGGAACTGGCGCCGGCGCGACCGGCCGAAGTCCTCAGGGAATTCCTCCCCGCAAAGCACCTCAGGGGCAAAAAGGCCGTAGTAGCCATGCCTCCTCAAACTCATGGTGAAGGCGGTATCCTCTTGAACGATTTCTGGGTAGCCACCCGCCTTTTCCCATGCCTCCCTGCGCACCACGACACTATGCCCCATGCACATCAGGAGGCCATACCTGCCTCTGGGGCGTTGGTGGAGGGACCATGAGGCTTCAATGGCCACTTCAAAATCCTTGCTAAATTTTCCCTCACCATGTCCACTGATGGTAGGGGTGGCTTGAACGAAGCCTATTCGTTCGTCTAACAGGAAATAGGGGACAGTGCGCGATAAAAAGTCGGCCGGCCAGTAGTTATCGGCATCACAGACAGCGAAGAATTCATACTCATCACCGACCGCTGTCTTCAAGGTATCGTTCAAGCTGCGAGCCTTAAACCCTTGCCGTGGCTGCAATCGAACCACAGTGGTAGCTGAAGCAAACTCTTCGTGAAAATCATCGACAAGCTTCCTCATGTCAGGGTTAGTGCTCACATCCAGAATAAAGACCTGATAGTTAGGATAGTCCTGATTCAGGCAGGTTGAAGCCGCCCCTCTATTGAAGTCGTTGAAGGTTGTGTAAATAATCGCCACCCTGGGAGGGGAAGGTATCTCCTTGGCCAGAGCTCGCGCCCTTGCTGCTACGTCCGACCTGCTCAGGTAGGAGAAAACCAGAAATACCAGATGGTAGACCCCGTAGAACCAGAACAAGACCAGGCAGACAGTAAAGGGCACAAAGAGGGTTTTGGCTAGAATTGAATCTAATCCGATGAAGGTACGCCAGAAGCTGAGTGCAGAGCCAGCCAGGATCAAGAACCAGATTCCCACCATGACCAGGTAGAGAGTGGCCCTCTTTTCAGACACATTAAAGGAAGCCGCCTCCTCAGCACGGACCATTTCCTTCACTCCTTGATATTAAGGTTCTCCCTGGCCGGGTGCTTACCCTTTGGAACCATCAATATTATACCACAATGAACATGGTGCGCGTAGAAACTTACTCTATATCAGCTGCTTGAGTTGAAATAAAGGCTTTAAAGATTCCCTTTGGGATTGGACATACTGATAGAGCCGTCAGGTTCTTGTCACGGATGGCTAGGTTTTTTGCTTAAGAGAAGCACATTCGCCTTCAGGGAGGCTTTGGACACACGCTCTCATACTGGCCGCGGTTTGTTCGGGCAGTGACGCATTGATATAGATACCTGAGCCGAGTTCAAACCCGGCAATCAGGGTTAACCTCGGTACTATCCTGATGTGCCAATGGTAATACGGGTCCTCTTCATCCTCTGTGGTTGAGGTATCAATCATATAGTTGAAGGCGGGATCATCAAGTCCCCGATATAAGCAGAGGAGGGTATCCCTTAGCACCCTGGCCAGTTCGGCAAGGTACATATCTGGGTACAGGCCAAATGAGGCATAATGCCTTTTGGGAATAATCCAGGTCTCATAGGATGCGCGTGAGGCGTAAGGATGCAAAACAACGAATTCCTTGGTCTCGGCAATGATTCTCTCTTTCTTTTCTAGCTCCTCCGCGAGTAAATCACAGTAAAGGCAGCCGCCCATATCAGCGTAGTAATCATGGGCGACATCAAATGTTCGGTGGTAGTAAATAGCCATGATGGGTGTTGCCACTAATTGGGAGTGAGGGTGTACAAGGGATGTCCCTGATGCCCAGCCTTGATTCTTGAAAATAGTGATGAACTTAAGTCGCCGATCTTTCTTCAAATCGTTGTATCTTTCCAGATAGGCTATCAGTACCTTTTCTACCTGCTCATATGTCATCAACGCCATTGGTGTATTATGAGACGGGCTTTCTATAATAACCTCGTGTATCCCGAAACCCTGCATTTTGTGGAAAAAGTGCCCTTCATCTCTTCTGGTAATATCCTCTCCGGGCGCTAGCGCTGCGAACCGGTTGGGTACTACTCTTACCTCCCAGGCTGAAGATTGAGCCGCTAGGGGAAGCCTGAAGACTTCGTTAGGTGTTTGGGTTTCGTTGCCCGGACAGAAGGGACAGGAGGCATCCCAGTTGGGTAAATCATCGACACGCTTTAGTTTCGTCTTTGGCTGAGGGCGCTTAGCCCTCTCCGGGGCTAGTATCACCCATGCTTTAGTGGTGGGGTCTTGTCTTAGTTCTGACACTTTGTCTTTTGTCCTCCAGCTTATCCTGAGCTAGCAAACCAACTCACCGCAGAGCCGCTATATCTATCAGCTAGGGCGACGCCGCCTTGTCGTGATTGCTTCGCCACTTTGGACTTCAAGGCTAGGGAAATTATCTTCCCCGACGTTACTGAATATTGCACAATTACGGCCTATCTTAACCCCTTCAGGGATCTTGGCCCCCTTACCGACAACGGTTATTCCGGTGTTCAGCACGTTAGGTTCTTTGCGGTTAACTTCGAAATCATTGCCAAAGCCAATGTGACAGTCAGCTCCGACTTCCACATCTTTATCTAGGATTGAATAGTCAATGACACTATCCCGACCAATGACAGTATCAAACATGATAACTGAGGACCTAACTACAGCATTTTTAGCTACCCTAACTCCCGGTGAGAGGATTGAATGCTCCACACGCCCCTCAATAACACAGCCGTTAGATATCATACTGTTAACAACATCACCTCGCTGAGAGATGAGAGCTGGTGGTCTGTGTTCTTCTTCGGTGCGGATAGGCCAATCAGCGCTGAATTTGATGGAGGGAGGATCATCCAGCAGGTGCATATTGGCCTGCCAATAGCTTCGCACGGTGCCGATATCGCGCCAGTATCCCTCAAAAATATAGGCGGAAATATTGCAATTCCCCACCGTTCGGGGAAAGATATTCCGACCAAAATCATGTTTAGATGACCT
>SDBT01002855.1_pt1 | contig 30155 bp, 29 predicted proteins | sample 2277101 | NCBI WGS metagenome assembly SDBT01 (sample SAMN10404973, study PRJNA504765) | marine sediment metagenome | isolation source: marine sediment core GS10_PC15, 103 cmbsf | place: Arctic Ocean: Southern Knipovich Ridge | collected 2010
GAAGAAATCAAAGTAGTCCAAAGAAAGCTAAATGATAGACCTCGAAAAGCTTTGGGTTTTTACAAACCTGATGAAGTCATTAATAATCTTGTTGCACTAAAAGTTTGAAGCCACAATTAATAATTAAATAAGTTTAAGTAGTTTTGGTAATAAAATTATTATCCCAATTATTATTGAGAAAATTGCAGTGATTAGTACTCCGGCAGCACTTACGTCCTTGGCATTTTTTGCTTGCTTGCTGTAATCAGTACTGAATAGATCCACAGTAAATTCCAGAGCAGTATTAAACATTTCCGAAATAACCACAAAAAGTATTGTTAATAATAAGATTAGCCATTCAATAATAGAAACTTTCAGAAAAACACCAATAATTATTACAAAAAAACCAATAACAATATTTAAACGTAGGTTTTTTTGGCTTTTAAAGGCAACCTTAATGCCAATGAGGGCATTACGAAAAGAGAATTTGAATTTATCTATATCATAAAAATTCATTAACTGTCTATGGCCTCAAGAATCCTGTGCTGTTTATCTAACATGGTTTTCGCGTCTGATTTATTTGAGTGATCATAATTTAGTAAATGCAATAATCCGTGAACTATGAGTGTTAGTATTTCAAATTCAATTGAGTGATTATTATCTTTTGCTTGATCAATTGCATTTTCTAATGAGATAACAATATCCCCCAAATAATTCCTCCCTGTCTCAGGGTTGGTTTCGCCAGAATTAAAAGACAAAACGTCGGTTATTTCATCTATACCCAAATACAATTTATTTAAATCCCTGAGTTTTTTATTCGAATCGAGAACAATAGTGACTTCAGAATTAGGTACCATTAATTGTTTTAGTGCTTCCTGAAACTTCTTTCCTAATCTATCTATATTTATTTCATTAGGAAACGAGACGTTTTGAATGATAGATATCATGGGAATATCAATCATCAGGTATTGCTTTTCAGTTCTTGGTCAGGGTATTTAATCCTATGATGATACGTGTTGTTGAATGTCCGTGTAAAAGAATTAATAACCTTCTGGATATCGAAAAGAGTTAGGTCAGCATTATCCAATTGACCATTCCGAACATAATAATTTATCGATTCCGCTACTATTGTTGAGATTGATCCCTTAGTTTCAGGTACTTCAGACCGCATTCGAGCTTCACAGCTATCAGCAAGCATAAGCAAAGCAGTTTCTTTACTTTGGGGGATTGGTCCGGGATATTGAAATAAACTTTTCTCAACAAAATCTTCCCCGCCAGTGTCTACTACTGCCTGGTTGTATTGATATCTTGTGAATGTTGTACCATGATGCTCAAGAATAAAAGCTTGAATTTGGGGTGGCAGACGATATTTTTTTGCCAGTTTAATGCCATCTGTAACATGCTGAATAATGGTTGCGGCAGAAATAACAGGGTCCATATCTTCATGGGTATCCATTTGCCCTGGAGGCTGGTTTTCTATGAAAAATGAAGGATCAATTGATTTTCCTACATCATGATACAGTGCACCAACTCGAGTTAATAGAGCATCCCCTTTCACCTCTCGAGCTGCTTGTTCAGCCAAATTGGCGACCTGCAGGCTGTGCTGATAAGTCCCTGGTGCTTTTATTAGAAGTTCCTGGAGCAATGGGTGATCTGGGCGTGATAGGTCCATTAATTGAAGTGCGGTTGTTTTACCCAAAATCTGAGAAAGAAGATACTGGAATAATAAAGCTAGGCTGATTGATCCAACACCATTAACAAAAGCCGCACCGATTAGTGTACCTGCTCCGGTTAGATCAAGAAAGGAATTTAGCAAACGATATGAAATAACGATTGCGCTGCCACTTATTGATAGCCCTAGTCCAGAAATGAAAAATATATTTATTCGCCTTCCTCGGCCTAAAATGAATATAGAAATAGCCGAAGGAATAAAATAGTAAAGTGTCAGATCCATAGAATTCAACTGGTTATAAGCAGCTAAAATGCTAAGTGATAAAGCGCCAATTAATCCTGTTTCATAATCGAATACACTTGAAATAGTTAGCCCAAATGCTGCGATTGGAAAAAGATATGGCAGGATAGTATGATTTGGAATCACTATCCGAGCGGTGATTAGAAACAAGAAAAAAATAATCGTGATAATTGGAAGGCCTTCAATTGTGTGACCTTTTGTTTGTTTTACTCGAAGTACATATAAATAATTCATGCCAACAAGAACAGTAATAAGAAGACCTGCGGACACATAATCAAATGTTTTATTTTTAGGTTCAGTATAGCCAAGCTCTTGAAGTGCTTCCCATTTTAGGGCATCAATCACTTCACCGCTATTTATAATAATCTCTCCTGCGGCATAATTCTTACTAATAGGATCAATTAATTCGCGGGCTAAGCTAATAGCTTCAGCAGACTTTTCATTACTATATAAGCTGTTTACGATGATGAGTTGTGAAACCATTTCACTAATTATTGAAGCTTCTTGTTCATTAAATTCAAAACCGATTTGGGGGGATAGATTTCTTTGTATCCCAGAAACTTGGTCTTCTCTAATGGAATTACGCATGACTTCTTCAAGTAAATAAAGGGATTCTGCTTGAATTAATTCCCATCTTTCATCACTTAGATTTACAAGCGCATTTGCTGTGTCTTCTGAAATTGTGATGATTTCCATTGCTTGGATATCTTCAATTTTCTGCTGATTGTTCGCGAAAGTGTCATTTCGGTTTATAGAAATATAACTAAGAAGATTTTTTAATGTCTCAATTTGCTTTCGACTGATAGACGGATCTGCAGGTAAATATATAGGAACAACTGTTTTTTCAGCCTCATTCTGCGCCAGCCCTGTTAAGTGTTCACTAATGAAAGAAAAAGATCTGGGGGCACGAATATCTTGAAATGCAACATCTCCAATATTAAGCAAAGAGGGGGTAGGGCGAAATGAAATTGGTAAAATAATAATAAGAAATATTAAGGCGGCCACAAAAAGTAATGCAACAATATTCGCAATTCGGCTTTGCGATAATTTCTTATTTGCATGATCAAAAAGAGAGTTTGGCATTTATTTGGGTGATAATAAGTTTCGTACAATTCTACTGATCCTGTCATTTGATGCACGCCCCTGGACATGTTCAATAACAGTTTTCATAACTAACCCCATTTGTTTAATCGTAGTTGCATGTAATTCTGAAACTACTTTATTAATTTCTTCAGTTAGTTCCTTTTCTGTAAGTTCTGAGGGCAAGAATTCTTTAAGTACTTTAATTTCATTATTTAATGGCTCAACCATTTCTTCCCGATCAGCTTTTATCGCTTCAGCTATGGTTTCTTCCCTAATTTTAATTTCTTTCTGAAGAATGCCGAACATTTTAACTTCATCAAGTTCTGTGTTTTTCTCTAAGCCTTTTTCTGTTTCAGCCAATTTAATCGCAGAAAGTGCAAGGCGTATTGCGTTTTTACGAACATTGTTTTTTTCTTTCATTGCAGAGTGCAATGCGTTTCTTAGATCTGTTTTAACTCCCATATTTCCTCATCTTTCTATTTTTATTATATGCAGAATTACACATTTTCAAGTTTTATTAATTTATTAAAAGCTGTGATTGCGATTTCGATCATATCTTCGCTGGGTTCTCGTGTAGTCAACTTTTGTAACCATAAATTAGGATAAGAAACTGTTTTAATAAAAATGTTTGCTGAGTGGTCTCCCATCCACTTGATCATCTCATATGAAAACATGGAAATGATTGGTACCATCAGGAGACGAGAAATTATTCTTTTCCACAATGGCATTTGACCAAGAAGCGAGAAAATGATTATCGATATTATTACTAAAGTTAATAAGAAAGAAGTCCCACAGCGTGGGTGTGCAAGAGGAAATAGTTTCACGTTTTCAACATTGATGTCGACATTATTTTCATACGCATTTATTGTTTTATGTTCAGCTCCGTGATACGCAAACACACGTGAAATATCACTTGATTTCCCAATGATCCATAGGTAAAAAACCAATATCAGAAGGCGAGTTATTCCTTCGCTAAAATTAATATAAAATTGAGACAGTTCAACAAATCTTGACAAGGTATCGATAAATAAGGTTGGGAGTACGAAAAACAATCCTATTGAAAATGAAATTGATATTAACAACGTTAGATAAAGAGAGATTCCTTCAATCTGTTCTTCTTCCCCAGATTGAATATTGGCGGAAAGAGTGAGGTATTTCATTCCTAATGACATTGAGTCCCAAAGAATACCCAAACCACGAAAAAAAGGTAGTTTTGCCAGATTGGTTTTATAAATGCCGCTAAGTTTCTCCTCTTCTATTTGAATAGACCCATCTGGCGCCCGGAACGCTGCAACAACGTATTTCGTTCCACGCATGAGTATTCCTTCAATAAGTGCTTGTCCGCCATAGCTGGGGAGTTTAAAGTCATTTTTATTTGGGTTCATTTGCACTTCTCCGTGATTTTAAAGAAATAATGTATAACAGTTTCAATTCCTTTCCAGAACATATCCAAGTCCATTCTTTCATTCGGACTGTGTATTTTATCTTCAGGTAAGCCAAATCCACTCAGGACACTTTCGATCCCCAGGATGTTTTGCATGTGGGAAACAATTGGGATGCTACCGCCTTCACGCTTATATATGGGTTCCTTGCCCCATACAGATTGCAAAGTCTCAGCGAAGCATTGTGTGGCATAAAAATTTGGGTTAGTGATACAAGCTGGATCACTGGATAATTGTTTCACTTCCCATTTAATTTGGTTGGGTGCATGCTGTTTCATATATTCGTAAAGTTGATCTTTAACCTTTTGTGGAGTTTGGTTAGGAACCAGTCGCATTGATAATTTCGCGATCACTTTAGAAGGTATGATAGTCTTTGGTCCCTCGCCTGTGTAACCCCCGATAATGCCATTAACATCTAATGTGGGTCTGACTCCGACGCGTTCAGTCGGCGTATAACCCTCCTCACCAAAAAGTGCCGTCGTTTTGGTTTGTTTAAGGTAATAATTATCATTAAGACCTAATTTCTTGATTTGATCCCTCTCTTCTTCGGATAAAGGTAAGACATCATCATAAAAACCAGGCAATTGGATCACACCTTTATCATTTACCATTCCAGAAATAATGGTTGAAAGGGCTTGGATTGGATTCATAACAACACCACCAAATACACCGGAGTGAAGGTCATGCCCGGGGCCTGTAATATGTATCTCGAAATATGCCAAGCCGCGCAGACCATACACGATAGTTGGCTGCGTTTTTGAAATCATCCCTGCATCTAAATTTAATACAAAATCACTGGCAAATAATTCACAATTTTTATTCAGAAATTCTTCAATGTTGGGGGAACCAATCTCTTCCTCACCTTCAATCATGAATTTGATATTTAGTGGGAATTCGCTGGTTGCAATTATCGCTTGAACAGCGCTGAGAATTACTATCAATTGCCCCTTCATGTCAGATGCACCACGGGCAAAGATAAGATTACCTTTTATTGTTGGTTTAAAAGGATTGGTTTCCCATAATTCAAGGGGATCAGGTGGTTGAACATCATAATGCCCATAAATAAGAATAGTGGGCTTATCTTTTCCATATTTGCTATATTCGCCGAATACAACTGGGTGTTGTTGAGTTCTTAATATTTTAGTTTCGAGGATGCCAATATTTTTCAAATGATTTTCAATCCATTCAGCCGCTTTCCTTAGCTGCGTTTTGAAATTTGAATCCGAAGAAATTGATTTAATCTCTAAGATTTCAAATAAAGAATCAAGAATATTTTGTTTATTATTCTCAACATATTTATTAGCTAATTGAATTCTGTTTTCCAAGTTGTCTCCTTTGCTGGATTATTGTAATTCATTCAAGTACAGAAATAATTTCATTATGTTAAAATAAATTCATAATTCAATCTGAGGAAAAAATGTTTATAAAAAACGCAAAGATAATAACATTTGACGATAAGGATCGAATTTTAGATAACAGCGCAGTGATAATCAATGATAAGGGGAAAATAATTAAAATTGGATCAACTGATGAATTGGAAAAAATAGCATCGTCCGGATTAATGATCGACGCAAAGGGTCAGTTATTAATGCCAGGCAATATTTGTGCTCACACTCATTTTTATGGGGCATATTCTCGTGGTATGTATATCCCTGGAAATTCGCCTAATGCTTTTCCAGCGATTCTGGAAAAATTATGGTGGAAACTTGATAAAGCATTGGATGAACAAGCAATATATTTTTCTTCATTAGTTTGTTTAATTGATGCCATCAAACAGGGTACGACCACTTTATTCGATCACCATGCTTCTCCGAATTATATAAATAAATCATTAAATACTATTTCAAAAGCTGTTTTAGAATCGGGTGTCCGAGCTTCTCTTTGTTATGAGGTTACCGATCGTGATGGGATGGGAAAAGCTGAAGAGGGAATTTGTGAAAATATGCGATTTATCGAGAAAACAAAAAAAGATAACAATAAAATGCTTGGGGCTTCATTTGGACTCCATGCCAGTTTAACCCTCTCTGATAAAACACTTAAGGATGTGAGGAAAAGATGCCCTGATGACACAGGTTTTCATATTCATGCTGCAGAACATATTGTGGATGAATATGACAGTATTAAAAAGAGCGGATTGCGCGTAGTAGAAAGAATAGAAAAGTACGGTATCTTAGGACCAAAGACAATCATTGCGCATGGAGTACATATTGATGTAAGCGAGGTAAATCTTATCGCAAATAGTGGGACATGGTTAACACATCAACCACGATCTAATATGAATAACGCTGTTGGGCTTCCTAACGTTGAATCTATGCTGAACGCAGGTGTTAAATTTTGTCTGGGTAATGATGGTTTTTCAAACTCGATGTGGGCGGAATGGAAAGCGACTTATTTTGCTCATAAATTGTATAATGCCGATCCACGCCGGATGCCCGCTAATATCATTCAACAAATGGCCATCGTAAATAATAGAGCTCTTGTTGAAACTATATTTGATGGATTGAAAATTGGAAAAATTGCAGAAGGATACACCGGTGACCTAATACTTGTTGATTATCAACCTTTTACAGAGCTGAATAAGGATAATTTGCCCTGGCATATAGTGTTTGGTTTTCGTGATGGGATGGTGAGTACGACAATAGTTAATGGAAGAGTAATCATGAAAAATAGAAAATTAACTTTTTTAGACGAGAAAGAAATTATGAATGAAGCTAAAAAGGTGTCCAAATCTGTTTGGAAAAGATACCATGATTCTTTCTAATATAATATAAAGGAAAATATGAATTTTAAAATTGAAAAAATCGCGATCATTGGAGGTACTGGTAAAGAAGGGAAGGGGCTGGCTTACCGGTGGCTAAATGCTGGTTATGAAGTTATTATTGGGTCCAGAAAATTAGAGCGAGCAAAACAAGCTGTCAAAGAATTAACCCATATGATCCCCGCTGAAAAAATAGTTAATATTTCCGGTAAAGAGAATAAAGATGCCGCAAGGGAGGGAGATATTATTGTTATTACAGTTCCATATGAATTTCATGAAGATATTCTTGAACAACTGCATCTCATTGTACAGGGTAAGGTCGTACTTGATGTAACTGTGCCACTAGTTCCACCAAAAGTATCCACTGTGCATATACCAAAGAATGGAAGCGCAGCATTATCAACCCAAATAATCCTCGGGGAAGATGTGAAAGTAATTTCAGCATTCCAAAATATTTCGTTTGAGCTTCTCCTTGGAAACAAACAAATAGATTGCGATGTTCTTGTTTGTGGTAAGGATAAAAGTGCCCGAGAATTAGGTGTTCGATTGGTAAATGACGCGGGTTTAGTCGGTTGGGATGCTGGACCGCTTGAAAATTCAATTGTTGCTGAAGGACTTACTTCAATATTAATACGAATTAACAAAAAATATGGGAGTCGATCAGCGGGAATACGTATTACAGGAGTAAAGAAGTAAGAGTATTAAATGGCTCTGACACTCACACAAGTCACAAATATTCCAGATATTAAACCTGGGGATCATCTTCCACAATTGATCATTGAAAGCCTGAAAACACAGGGGATATCTCTATGTAACAATGATATCCTTGTTGTTACCCAGAAGATTGTTTCTAAGGCAGAAGATCGGTTTATCAACCTTTCTTCAATCATTCCATCTGATGAAGCATTAGAAATTGCAAAATGCTCAAAAAAAAGACCCCAATTGATTGAAATTACACTCCGAGAGAGCAAGAAGGTTATTCGAGTTAACCAACATGTGATGATTACAGAACACAAGCTTGGATTTATTTGCGCGAATGCGGGTATAGATCATTCAAATGTTAGGGGTAAAGCTGGAAAACAAGATGATTGGTATCTCCTATTACCGAAAGATCCAGATTATTCCGCAAAACAAATTTGCGATTACATTAATTCTGCAGAAAAAGTAAAAATTGGAGTGATGATAATTGATTCACATGGAAGAGCCTGGCGATATGGAACCGTGGGCACAATGATTGGAACGGCGAGTGTACCTGCATTGGTAGATTTACGAGGAAAAAAGGATTTGTACGGATTTGAACTGAAAATTACACGAGTTGCTGCTGCAGATGAGCTAGCAGGTGCGGCATCTCTTATTATGGGGCAGGCGAGCGAAAAGATTCCTGTGGTGCATGTAAGGGGATTTCCTTATCCATTAAGGAATACTTGTCTTAATGAAATAATAAGACCCGAAGAAAAGGATTTGTTTCGATAAATGAAAATTACAGCATTAGCTGGTGGAGTCGGTGGAGCGAAACTGGCGCACGGATTTTCAAAGTTATTATCATCTGATGAATTCACAGTAATAGTCAATACAGGTGATGATTTTGAGCATTTTGGCTTATATATCTCACCCGATTTGGATACAGTTTGTTACACTTTGGCCGAACTATCAAATCTGTCGGACGGTTGGGGAAGAAGAGATGAAACATTTCATGTTTTTAATACAATAAAAGAATTGGGAGGTCCTGATTGGTTTTTATTAGGTGACAAAGATCTTGCACTTCACATGGAAAGGACACGAAAACTAAATGAAGGGCATTCAATTACAGAGGTGTCTTTGGAATTAGAAAAAGCAATGGGGATAACGCATAAAATATTACCCATGTGCGACGAGAAAGTTTCAACCTTGGTCAATACGATCGAATATGGTGAGATTCCTTTTCAAGAATATTTTGTTTTGCGTAAATTCATGCCCTCAGTTAAGAATTTTCGTTTCCGTGGAATTGAAAATGCAAAACCTTCGAAAGAAGTAATCTTGGCTCTGCAAAAAGCGGATGTGATTGTTATTTGTCCATCAAACCCCTTCGTAAGCATTAATCCAATTATTTCATTAGATAGTGTCAGGAAAATTCTTAGAACTAAATATGTCGTTGCCGTATCACCAATTATTGGAGGAAAAGCAGTAAAAGGACCGCTTGGTAAAATGCTGAGAGAATTAGGATATAGCATAGACTCACTTTCAATTCTTGAAATATATAAAGATTTCTTGAACTGCCTATTTATTGACTGTACAGATTTTACAGAGGAAATGAAAAATAAACCATCAGGTATAATAATTAAACCAGAGAAAATATTTCTCCCTGATATTATTGCTAGAAAAAAACTGGCTAAAACCATAATCAAGCATATAGAAGAAATTGATAACTAGTCATGTCGCTTTGCGCGATCATACCTGTCAAACCATTGCGGAGTGGAAAATCACGCCTCTCAAGTGTATTATCTGAAGATAAGAGAGAGGGATTGAACCAGTATTTATTAACCTCCACTCTTCGACGTCTGAGAAATGTAAATAAAATTGATCACATACTGGTTATAAGTTATGACCCATCAGCGCTTACACTGGCCAGGAAATTTGGCGCAAGAACCGTTTTAGAAAACCGAAACACAAATATAAATCGCGCTTTACGAAAGGCAACGTTAGCCGCAATAGCTATCAATTCCTCAAAGATTATTATTGTTCCGGCAGATTTACCGTTTCTAACTGAAGAAGATATTTTTACGGTAATTGAGAAATCCGGAGATCCCCCAGAGATAGTAATTGTTCCTGACAGAAAGATAAGCGGCACGAATGTGTTATTGATAAACCCAATTGGTACGATAAAATATAATTTTGGTGAGTGGTCATTTAGAAAACACATAGAACAAGCAGAAAGAAAGAAGATCAATATCAAGATTTGCGAAATAAAGAATTTATCTTTTGATCTTGATTTACCAGAAGATTGGGAATTTTTAAAAACATGTATGATTAATAATGCTGATTTTATAAACCAGACACTGCAGGAGGTAAAAATATGAAAAAGCGAGTAGCACTTTATCTACAGGATGCACATGATTTAAGAGATGGTCTAGAGTATGCTCAATATGCTGAGGAAAAGGGTTTCGAAGCCATCTGGCAAGCGGAAAGCCGATTGGTGAGGGATGCTATTGTTCCAATGGCTGCATATGCTGCTGTTACAGAAAAGATTATTATTGGGTCAGGTGTTATTAATAACTGGACAAGAAATATTGGGCTTTTAGCATCAACATTTTTAACACTTGATGACCTTGCAAAAGACCGCATCATATGCGGGATTGGTGCCTGGTGGGATCCGCTTGCAAAGAATGTGGGAATAAACCGAAAGAAACCGCTAACCGCGATGAGAGAAACTGTTCTTATATTAAAACGATTGTTAGCTATGGAGCGTGTTACTTTTCATGGAGAATTTATTAACGTAGATGAAATTGAATTAGATGTAGTACATGGACGTACGGAAGCCAGAAATGTTCCGATTTATATCGGAGCAACGGGCAATAGAATGATGGAATTATCCGCTGAAATTGCTGATGGTGTTGTCTTAAATTATTGTGTCCCCCCGGAATACAGCAATAGGGCGATGGATTTATTGTCCAAGGGAGCAGCGAAAGCTGGTAAAACTATTGATGATATAGACCGTCCCCAGTTGATTGTATGTTCAGTGGATAATGATCACGATAAGGCGATTGATTCAACCCGTGAATTACTTACCCAGTATTTAGCCCAGCAACCTCATATTGCCAAAGCATCCGGTGTTTCGACGGATGTGGTCGAAGAGATCCAATCAATTTTAGGCTGGCCTGCTACGCATGAAGAGATTGTGAAAGCAAAATACCTGGTACCGGAAGAATTAATTTATCGAATTACCGCTTCTGGAACACCTGATGAGGCAAAGGCAAAAGTTGAGGAATATATATACAATGGTTGCACTTGCCCAATTCTCTATCCAGTTGGCGGTGACGTAAAATTACTTATTGACACTTTTGCTTAGGAATAGGAATAGAAATAATGCGTCAACCAATATATGTAATCGGTCACGTCAATCCAGATACAGACTCCATCTCCTCAGCTATTGGATATGCATGGTTGTTAAGGGAACGGGATGACCTTGATGTTATTGCTGCACGGTCAGGTGTAATCAACAAACAAACATCATGGGTTTTAAAATTTCTTGGTATTGATGTTCCTTGCCTGCTAACGGATGCATCACCAAGGTTTGAATCAGTTGCCCGGCATTACGATACAACTCATCCAGACAGACCTTTAAAGGATGCGTGGACAATTTTTAGCAAAACAAATGGAATTGCTCCTATCGTTGGTGAAGATAATATTCCATATGGACTTGTTACAGGTAAAAGTTTGTTTACTTTAATTAATCAATTAGTTGGTCCCAAACCCGATAAAGGGACAACAACTCTCAGCGAAATTCTCGAACTACCATGCAAAGAAGCGGCAGATACAACGATAGAAAAATTCAATAAATCAATCAGAATTCGAGACCTAATAAAGAAAGTTTTGCGGGAGGAACAGAATGAGTTTTGGGTGGTCGACGATGAGGGACACTATATTGGTGTTGTTCGACAAAGAGATTTATTGAATCCACCCCGCATGAAACTCATTTTAGTCGATCACAATGAAGCGGAACAATCCGTGTCTGCTTTAGAAGAAGCTGAACTGATTGAAATTTTAGATCACCATCGCCTGGGAAATCCTCCTACAAATACCCCAATTAAATTCTCGGTTGAACCAGTCGGAAGCACTTCCACCTTGGTTACCGAGAAAATCGCAGACGCTGGCTTAGCTCCACCACCAGAAATCGCAGGATTATTAATTTCTGGTATCGTTTCAGACACTTTAAATTTTATATCTCCAACTACCACACCAAGAGACCACGAAGCAATTAAAAGATTAAAGCGCTGGGCATTCAACGCCAAATCGATTTTAAAAGATGAAACCCTAGAATCTTTTGCTGAAAATATATTGGGCGCTGGTTCTGGACTTAGCAGCCAACCTTCCTCAGAGATCATCCGAAGAGATGTAAAAATTTATGATTCGGGGGGATATAAATTCGCGATTTCACAAGCCGAAGTGAGCGATTTATACGAATTAAATAAATATAAAGATGAATTACAAACTGCATTAAGTGATTTCCGCGAAAGTAAAGATTTTGATTTTGCAGTTTTGATGGTTACTGATGTGGTGCGAGGTTCCAGCAGAATTATGATAGATAATAAACCAGCAATATTAGAGGATCTTCCCTTCATAAAAAATAATGATGGAACATTGGTTGCAAAAGATATGGTTTCTCGTAAGAAACAACTTGTACCTGCAATACTTAGCTTATTAGAAGGGTAAAACCTTCTTTTCGGAGGCATGCATGTGGAAGCAATATTACACTGTAAGCAGCATTGATGAAGCGTTAGATATTCTTGAAAGTGAGTGCGAAGAATCTAAGATAATAGCGGGAGGGACTGATCTGGTTCTTGAGATTAAAAATGGTCAGCATCCACGTGTAAAAACACTTATAGATATAACACGAATCAAAGATCAGGATAGAGTTTGGATTGATGATGGAAATGTAAATATCGGCCCTCTTCTTACTCATAACCAATGCATTGTTTCCGATGAATTGATCAAATTTGGCTTTCCCTTAGTTCGGGCGGCCTATTCTGTTGGTGCCCCTCAAATAAGGAATATTGGCACTGTAATTGGGAATTTAGCGACAGCCTCACCAGCAAACGATACGATAACACCATTGATTGCCTTGAATGCTGAGGTAAGAATCCGTTCAAAAACTAAAGAATATACTATCAAATTAATTGACTTTTACACCGGCGTTAGAAAAACCGTACTGGCTCCCAACGAAATGATTGTTGGCTTAAGTTTTCCAAAAATGAAACACAATCAAAAGGGTGCATTTATAAAATATTTGTTACGGGAAACCCATGCTATATCGGTGGCGAATGTATGTGCAATTCTAACTTTGGATAGTTCAGATATTCGGGAAGTAAATATCACGTTAGGAGCTGTTGCCCCTACTATTATTCATTCTAAAAAGGCAGAAACATACTTAACGGGAAAAAAGCTTTCCAAGAAGAATATAGAACGTTCTGCCGAATTAGCCGGGCAGGATGCATTACCTATCAATGATATCCGTTCATCAGAAAAATATCGCAATCATCTGATTCCAGTTCTCTTAAAGAAAGCTTTGTCAAGCATTCAAGATGGATCTTGGAATACGTTCGAATTTCCCCCCGTTCTATTATGGGGAAAGAAAACTAAATTTATTACTCCTGTTGAGAAATCTATCAAACATGACAAAAATACACCGATAGAAATTAAAATAAATGGAATTAATAAAACATTTGATCAATGCCAAAATGAGACTCTTTTAACACTGACTCGAGATTTTGCCAGATTGACAGGTACAAAAGACGGCTGTGGGGAGGGAGAATGTGGAGCATGCACTTTATATTTAAATGATCTTCCTGTATTTAGTTGTTTAGTACCAGCACCTAAAGCTCATAATTGTCGTATCACAACAATCGAAGGACTGGCGACTGATAACAAGCTGCATCCATTACAAGAAACATTTGTGGAAGCAGGTGCTGTTCAATGCGGTTACTGCACCCCGGGTTTTATTATGTCGGCGGCAAAACTTCTCGAAGAAAAACCTCACCCAACTGAAATGGATATCAAACAAGGTTTATCAGGAAATATATGCCGCTGCACCGGATATTACAGCATTATAGAAGCTGTCAAAAAAGCTTCCCAAAAAATAGAAGATCACGCATAAATTGGAGATGATAATGAATTCTCATCTTATTGGGCAATCAATTAGAAGAAGAGACACGTATGACAAAGTAACTGGCGCTGCAAAATATCCCGGTGATTTTCATGATCCAGATCAATTGGTCATGAAAATATTATTTTCCGAAAAACCGCATGCAATTATAAGGAGTGTTGATACAACAAGAGCAGAAAACCTGGATGGGGTTGTTGCGATACTATCCGCAAAAGATGTCCCTTGTAATGAATACGGATTGATGAAGTCAGATCAACCCGTATTATGTGGACCAGGATCAGACAAGAAATATGGAGATCGTGTTTTGTGTGTGAGTGATCAAATAGCTGTTGTAATTGCAGAAAACGAAACAAGTGCGGATAAAGCCCGTGGTCTGATAAAAGTAGAATATGAAGATCTGCCTGTCATCACAAAAATTGAAGAAGCAATAAAAGATGATGCCGTATTAGTTCACCCAGAAAATGGATCTAATATTTTCAGTCCGTTTCGTATAAAAAATGGGGATATTAAATCAGGTATTCAATCATCTGATTTCATCATTGAAGATATATATGAAACTCCTGCTCAAGAACATGCCTATCTACAGCCAGAAGCAGGGTATGGATACATTGACAATGAAGGAAGAATAACTGTGGTAGTAGCAGGACAATGGGCACATGAGGACAGAGAACAAATTGCACATGCACTAAATATTCCAGAGGAAAAGATCCGTGTTATCTATCCAGCGATTGGCGGGGCATTTGGCGGTAGAGAGGATATGTCCATTCAAATCGTATTGGCACTGGCAGTGATGAAATTACATGAGTGCAATATCGATCGTCCAATACGAATAATTTGGTCAAGGAAAGAATCGATTATTGGTCATCATAAAAGGCATCCATACAAATTGAAACTTAAATTGGGTGCAACTAAAAATGGGAAATTAACCTTTCTTGTAGCAGATATCACAGCAGATAGTGGCCCTTACATCTATACATCCAACAAAGTGCTTGCGAATGCAACGCTTATGGTTGTTGGCCCATATCATATCCCGAATGTATCAATTAGATCTCGCGCGGTTTACACAAATAATTTACCAAACGGCGCGTTTCGTGGTTTTGGTGCTCCTCAGGCATGTTTCGCGATTGAAATGCATTTGAATAAAATGGCAGAAGCAATAGGGATGGATCCCGTTGAATTGCGATTACGAAATACTATTAAAGAGGGTCAACCTACAGCTGTAAGAAGCCCACTTCCAAAAGGGATAACTATTGATTACGTCATTGAAAAATGTGCTGTGGAATCTGGGTGGAATAAAAAGAATGGCCAGTGGAAATGCCTTAATAAACCAGCCGGGAAACAAGAGAAGCATAAATTGCGAGGAATTGGGTTTGCTTCTGGATATAAAAATGTTGGTTTTTCTTATGGTGCTCCCGAGAGTAGTTGGGCAAGCATAGAATTGCACGGCACGAAGAAAATCGAAAAATTAATTGTAAGCCACGCTGGCGCTGATGTGGGGCAGGGGGCACACTCAGCTTTTATTCAAATCGCGGCAGATATTGCGCAAGTCTCATTAGACAAAGTTGAATTGATTGCCTCTGATACCGCCCTGACAGGTAATTCCGGGAGTACCTCGGCATCCAGGATGACATTCATGGCAGGAAACGCGATCATTGGTGCTACTAATGAAGCGATAGAAAAATGGAAAAATGGAGAGAAACCAGCAAAATCATCATTTGTTTATAAGCCGCCTAAGACAACACCTTTTGATCCAGAAACAGGCGCCTGTACACCCAACTTCTCTTATGGATTTGTTGCGGAAACCGTTGAAGTAGAAGTGGACACAGAAACTGGCAAGGTAAAGATTTTAAATGTCAAATGCGCTAACGACGTGGGAAAAGCAATCAATCCAATACAGGTAAAAGGTCAAATTGAAGGCGCTGTTGTTCAAGCGGCGGGGTATGTTCTGCTTGAGAATTTTATCCAAGAAGATGGCTTTGTGAAAACTGATAGCCTATCAACTTATCTCATTCCTACAATTATGGATATCCCCAATAAAACAGATTCGATCATAATCGAAGAAACAGACCCAATTGGACCTTCAGGCGCACGTGGAATGGCCGAGATGCCGTTCATACCATTTGCCCCAGCTGTTTTGTCCGCTGTTCACGATGCGACTGGCATCTGGTTTAATTCTTTCCCCCTCACTGAAGAAGTGGTGCTGCAAGGTCTTGGGCTCATCAAATAGAGACCGTATCCATATATCTGGAATTCTCCTTGCCTCAGGAGCATCAAGGCGGATTAAATCAATTAAGCAATTGCTGGAATGGCGCGGGGAATATCTCATCAACCATGTTGTTAGAAAAATCCTGGAATCACAAATAGATGAGTTGTTTGTTATCCTCGGCGATCATTACGATGATATTACTAAAGTATTAGATCCAAGGGCAAAAATAGTTCATAATCCCGGATGGATTATCGGAAAGAGCAGTTCAATTAAAATGGGAGTCGCATCTGCAGGGAAAATCTCTGATGGATTGATTTATTTTCTGGTCGATCAGCCTTTTATAAATAAGACTATAATAAATACGCTCATAAATATATTCCGAAATTCGAATGATAATATTATTGCTCCACGTGTTAACGGACGATTATGTAACCCTGTCCTGTTTGGAAAGAAATATTATGAGAAATTGATGAATTTATCAGGTGAACAGGGTGGCAAGAAAATTATAAAAAACGCAAAAGATATTATTTGGGTTAATTGGGAAGATAAAAAATTGTTGCTGGATATTGATACGGATGAAGATTATAGAAATTTATTAAAGAATTATCAATCATCATCTTCATGAACAAGTAATTTGCTCAGTAATCCTTGTGCTTTTTCAAAATCATTAGACTTCACAAAAATCTCAACTTCTCCCAAAGGAGTGTTGATAAAACCATAAAGAGTCCCCAGACTTTCCTCATATAGAACGGGTTCTATGCCGTGTGAAATAAGATAACTTTTTTTAATTTGCGCATCTAAATACCCTTGCGCAATCCATACCAATTTTATATTTTCTTCACTCATTTAAATTTATCTTTCTAATAATTCTTTGCTTTTGATGTTTCATATTGATTACAATTTTTCTTTTGCACCCTCGTTATGTTCTTGGATAGTTTTTTTAATAAATATTTTATAAAAACTATTTACGTGACTATTTTATATTCATTTTGAAGAATTGAAATATTTCAGGGTGAATTATGTCAATGACACGCGCTCTGAATTATTTACTAGAGCTGATAAAATAGAGTAATTAGCACAGCAACTTTTTCTTTGGATTTTAGTTATCCATGTATTTTATTTTTGTGAATCTATTGATACTTAACTCTTTGTTTGATTCCAGGTATCATGAAATGCGTTTTGATATCCTGATTATTCTCCTTCTTATGTCTATAATCTTCAGGATAGAGAATAGCGACAAGGTGAAATTGGTTTTAGATATATTATTCATAACATTATTTTTTGCAATCTTTTATATTTCAAACTACTTTTTTAATAATAATTTACCATTTTCTAAAAAAACATTCCCCGCATTACTTTCTTCCGGAGATAAAATTCTTTTTCTTTCTATAATGTTATTTTCTGGTGCTGAAAAAGGAGTATTAATAATTCTTTTTGGGTTATTGGCTGCATTGATATGGGCATATGTAACAAAAGTATTCTTTATATTACCCGGTTACCAAAGAAGAACTATTCCATTTTATCCGTTTATGGCATTCAGTTTGATAATAGTAGGTGTTATTAATGGATAATCTCATTGTAATAATAAGATAATACGTCCATAGCTGGCTTACCACGTGCTGATATAGAAACGTCTTTTACTATAACAGCGGGATTATATCCCTGTGATACAACTCCTGTAACCCAATCTCGATCTATTATCGTATCAAGAATTGCTATATAGATATCTGCCTGTTCGTTTAGATCAATGGTAAGACTACTAAGGGATCTGATTTCAATCAACTCCATACATGAATTATCATAATTAATGCAATCAGATGCACTTCCATCAATGGATGGATACTTAATTCCTATTATGATTGGCTTTTGAAAACGGTTATAAATTTTATAAATCGATTGGTCCAATATCTGAGTAAATCGGTATTTTAGGTCATCAATGGAAGGTGAGGCAATAGAAGTTAGCGCAGATGTATTCTCTACCATGATTAAATCAACTTGCAATAAGAATTCATGATCTATTTCTTCAACCACATAAGAGGGGAGCGAGAAAATTATCTGCCCGGAATAATGTTCCCGGACTTTTTCAACAAGAGTATTCCATTTTTCAGGAAAATTATAAGGTGTATTTGATGGGTTGCCGTTTGATAATCTACCATTAGGGAGCGCAGGTAAAATAGATTCTCCTCCAAAAATAAACATTTCAATATTGTTATTCTTAGCAAAATCGGCGTAATTTAGGATAAATCGTTCGTATTGTAAAAACCATTCTGACCACCAATTATAGGTAAGTGGATTATTAGCCCAATATTCGATATTGGTTTGACTTTTAAATGCTGGTTGAGGATATAAGGCTAGAATTAATCCAGCACCTTGCGCATAGTTATATATTTTCAAAATATCTTGATTAGATGGATTTATCCCCGGTTTATATTCAGCAATAGGGATCTCGTCATTTTCAAATGCCCATGTAGGCGAAAACACGATTGTATTCGCTCCGCTGGTTGCCGCATCGATAAATCCCCAATCTAAGTAGGGGAGCCATTTCGGATCATAGTTCTTAGTAAATTCAAAACCTTTTAGAAAATATCTATTTGTAAGTTTTTTCGTTGTTTTTTCAATTTCATATGGAAGACTATTTAGTCCTACCCAATTTTCAATTTTGTAGATTATTTTGCGCGGTCCTTGCTCATCTTTCAGGTCTAAAATATACCCTTTTGCATCAAGACCAGCTGTTAAAATGTCATCAGAATACCCACACTGATCATTTCTACAAAAACGGAATTGTGAGTGATCGAGGAATTCAAATGGGCTATAGAGAGTATAGGACCATTGGTTTTCCCCTGTTTTCCACATTTGGATTGGCTGCATCCACATGAAAGGATTATATTGGATGGAGACATAATCACCAGCAGGCGTATTGCTCGGTGATGTAACTTGAAATGTGATCGGTAAAATGTCTTTTGATGACCAACTTTCAATCAAATTATGAATTGTTATATCTTTATCCGGGACAATGAGCTGCCGTGTGCGGAAATTTCCATCTGTCGAATATTCAGCATTAACAAATCCATCTCCTAAAGAATATTTATATCGAAGATCCGCCCCTGATGGTAGTTCAAGAGTAATTGAATACTTTCCGTCATCCAGATTTTCAAATAACGGAGCTCTGGAAGCGATGATAGAGGTTCCTCCTTCTAAAATGGCATAATTGTTCCCCAAGGAACGAAAATCTCCGATAAATCGCAAAGGGGCACCCGGAACAGTATTTTCAGGTACGCTAACATCAAATGTAATTTTTACCATTTTGGCTAAGTCCATCCCGAATGAAGCCGGGGTAACAGCATTATCTGCGATTACTGCACCTTGTTGAAAAGGTTGATATAAGCCGTCAGAATGAAAAGCAATAAGGTTATGCTCTCCGATGGGTATATTCCTGATTTTAAAGTAGCCATCGGAAGAAGAAGTAGTGGTGATTCCATTGACCGATATGAAAATTTCAGGAATTGGCAAATTTGTTTTGGTATCATATACAAACCCGCTGATTTCCCCTGTAGAGAAAACTGTACCTTCATTAGTCCAACTTGATACTACATCTTTTTTTACTGCAGGGCGGTTTACTATGTAAGACCGATAATGTACTTGATTGCCATCCGGGCGGTGTTCTATTACATCTTTATCAGATTGTTTCACAAAACGGTAATTAACAAATGATCCATTATTAATTGGAATACGGACAAAAAGAGTAAAATCATCTTTTGACTGCATTTCATATCGCGTGGGATTTAATGAAACACCAGTCACCTCATCCAATATTTCTAAATATACAATCTCATTACTCTCTAATTTTTCTGGTAGGGCAACTTCAAACACTGTTTCAGAGGAAGAAAGTTTTTGGACCGTCTCTTTTGCTGTTAAACCAGGAATACAAGATACGATTAGTAAGTTTATTGTAAAAAACAATAAGATCATCAAAATATACTTATAACGTTTCATAAGAACCACTCTTTATCCCTGGCTATTCAAGTTGCCCTCATAATTATTTAAATTGGTTACCAGGCTACCTAAAACCCCGTTTATAAACCGTGGTGTGCTGTCTGACCCATACATCTTAGCTAACTCTACTGCTTCATTGATAGCAACCTTCACTGGAGTACATTTACCCACCGCGAATTCCCATAACGCAATTCTGATGATATTTCTATCGATAGATGCTACCTGATCCAAGGGCCAATCAGGAGCATAGGTACTGATGGCCTCGTCTAATTTTTCTATGACCGGGAAAACACCTTGAACAATATCTCGAACGAAATCATACAATTTTGGTTCTAAAGAATTTTCTTGAAATCTATGGTGGAGTATGACACCAACAGGATGACCTGTAAGGTCATACTCATAAAGAACTTGTAGAGCTATCCCTCTGGCTTTGGTACGAGATTTCATAGTTTGCTTTATGTGGTGTAATCAATATCCTCAATATGAATATTTATTTTTCCAACTTCCATACCAACCATCTCTGTGATAGCCCTGGAAACTTTTTCCTGGATAATCTGACTGGTTTTATACAAATCTACTTCTTTCTTTAGGACAAGATATAAGTCAGCATATACCGTATTATTTTCAACGTTAATTCGAATCCCGTCCGAATAATTCTTTCGAAGCAGGTTATCCATAAGGTAAGGCCCAGATGCCATTTTACTTACTCCAGGGACACCCAGAGCGGTTAATTTTGCGATTTTGATTAGAACACCAGGGTCAATGGTTGTACGCCCCTGTGTTTCAGGATATTCTTCCATTTTTTCCACCAAAAATTACCTTTCTTTTTTGTATATTATAACCCGGCATTTTACTTAAAGATTTCTAAACACTGTAAAAATATTTGTGTTTCTTGTTTAATAATGCTAATTTCCTGGTCCAATAACATCACATGTTGTTGCAGTAAAACTATGGATCAGTAAAAAACCAACATCATTTCCGTTCTGATAAATATTTCTACCATGTAAATGTAAATTATAATCATCCGAATTTTTCCTTTAATCATTCATTCGTCGCTGCTAGCTCTCAACATGGTATGAGTTGCGTATGGAATGACAGCGATCCTTGGCAATTTTGGAAGAAGTTCTTTTGAGAGAGAAATAGCTTCTGAAATATCTCTGGCGGGGCTCAGCAGCATATCCCTCACATTTTTAGGTTTCATTTCGGATATGAGAATAATATGATGATCCTTTAATTGCAACGCTAATTGATAAGCTTTATGTGGTCCAACCATGAATTTTTGTTTTTTAAAAGAATTTATTATCTCAAACCACGTATGTTTTCCTTGAAAGAAATTTTCAAACAACTTACTACCAGGTCCATCGCTGCACGCGGCAGCAAGTATTACAACCCCATTCTTTTTCAGGAACGTACATGCATGCGTAATTGCTTTCTGAGATTGGTATAAATTGATATCCTTAGGATATCCACCCGGAGAAGCGATGACCATATCATATTCTCCATCGTTATCTACTTGGCAAACCCTAATTGATGCATCAATTCCTTTACGCATAACCTGATATGGATCACCATAAAAGGCACTTGTTATTTGTTTTTTAGAATTTAATACAACATTGAAAGCAATATCAACCCCAATAATCTTGCCTATTTCCTCCACATCTTTTCGCATAGGATTTGTGTAAAAGATGCCCATTTTCGCTTTAGGGTCAATGATCTTGCTATGATTTGTTTCAATCGTTTTTCTACCCCCAAGACCAATAACTGCTGATTTTACGCCTCCAGAAAATCCCATAAAATGATGAGGTTCAATCTGCCCAACGACTAACTTTATATCTTGAAGATAATAATCCTTATTTATATATATAGGTGTTCCGAGCGTTGAATTCCCAAGGAATGTCAAATTATTTTGATCGTCGCAATCATGAACCTTTATACAATATTTTCTCGTAATTTCAAGTGATAATAGCTCGTTTATCTCATTTTTCGATAATCCTTTGTGTGTTCCGGTTGCTATGAAAAGTGAGATATTTACCGATGGAATATTTAAATTTTCAATTTGTTTCAACAGGGGAAGGAGTATAAGCTTATTAGGAATCGGTCTCGTTAAATCATTTACCGAAATGGCTACCTTAGATTTTGGATCGAGAAACAGCTTATTTTCATCTTTACCCATGCAATTGCTTAAGGCATTTATCATAAATTCAAGTTCTTGTTCTCCTGTAACAATGTTCTCTTTTGGCAAAATCAGGTCAAAAGATTGCTCATCACTGAATTCATATGATAAAAAATCATTTGCATAAGGAATTTTTATTCTATTAATCATCTTTTAGTTCTTCCTCTGTTGTGTAGGGGAGTACGAAATCAGCTCTCTGATATAACCAGCGCAACTTAATGTATATATAAAATATACATTTCTATTATTATAATATTCATCCCTTACGTAATAGGGAAGTTATGATAAAATGTTATTGCTTTCGATAAGTAGTATTATAACAACCATCAACTTATGATAACTATCGCTGAATCATTCCAAAATTATCTAGAGTCTGTAAAATATGCTCGCAGTGAAAATACTCATTTAGCGTATTCAAATGCAATTAAATACTTGAGGCTAACGTTAAAAAGCCACGGTATCGATCCAGAAGTTGACAGTGTTGATTTTATACGGGAAGAAATCATTTCCTGGTTTACATATGATCTAAAGGGATATTCAGCCGCATCTGAGCAATTGTATATAACTGCTGCCAAGGGATATTTAGAATTCTTAATCGCAGAAGATTTATCAAATATTAATTTATCAAAAGTAAAACTTCTTATTAAGCAGCGAACAAGAAAACCTGGAAAGCGATTACCTCAATTCCCTGCTGATGATATTTTTAAAATTCTCGAAATCTTAGAAAATAACAAGATTTCTGGATTAAATGACGATAAGAGTAAACTACGCGCAATGCGCGATAAAGCTTTTTTACTGACACTTGCTGACACAGGTTTACGCGTTCATGAAGCATGCGCGCTTCGCAGGGGTGATATTGATTGGAATGCAGGAAAAGCGTTAGTTATTGGAAAAGGCAACCGCCAATCTGTAGTCAGATTTTCTAAAAGGTCTCAACAGGCTTTAAGGGCTTATTTACAGGAACGGAGCACTATTGATGGCCATTCTGGTAGACAGCTTGGGTCTTTACCTCTTTTTGCCAGGCATGATAAGGGCGCTGGCAAGAAAGTAAAACCTATTACTACCACAACGGGAAGGAATATAGTTACGGCACGCGTGCGTGAAATATTGGGAGATGATGCTGTTGGCACAATAACCCCCCACTCTTTCAGGCATTATTTTGTTACTCGGGTTCTTGCAGTCACAGGAAACCTTAAACTTGCACAAAATTTAGCCCGGCATAAAAACATCGCGGTAACTCAAAGGTATGCGCACCTTTCAAATGATGAATTGGATAAAGGATATTGGGAAGTGTTTGAAGAATAATTGAGGTCAATATGAATAAAGAACAAAACAAGGACATAAACATTTTTCCGATATTATTACTTACTGCCCGGCCTGCTGCAGGTAAAAGCGAAATTATTAAATTTCTTTCTGATCTAGATCCGATAGAAAGAAAAATGAATTATCATTTAGGAAAAATAAAAGTGATTGATGATTTCTCTTTTTTGTGGCGCTGGTTTGAGGAGGATCACCTCCTAATGCAAATGAATCAGGAACGCATTTTTACTGACGAAGAAGGGTATTTCAAATACATCCACTAATGGGACTTACTAATTCATCTCATCAATCTAGAGTCTGAAAAATTTCTTCGGGATGAGGAAAAATCTGATGAATACACATTAATTCTTGAGTTCGCAAGGGGAAAGGAACACGGTGGGTATGAACGAGCGTTCCCCGTCCTTAGCGATGAAATACTTAATAAACTATCGATCCTGTACGTAAATGTATCCTGGAGCGAATCACTACGTAAAAATCGAAAGCGATTTAATCCTGATAAACCGGACAGTATATTAGAACACGGGCTTCCAGACGTAAAACTTGAGCATATGTATTCCGAATGTGATTTCCTTGAATTAGCAGATAAAGATGGTTCATTTATTTCAATTCGCAATAGAAATGTTCCATATACGATTTTTGAGAATGAAGATGATGTAACTACGGAATATAAGCCGGATTTAAGAGATCGGTTAGAAGATTGTTTGAATGATTTATGGGAAAATAATAATTAACGATGTGAGATCTTTAGGTCAATAACTGCGCTGAGATGCGCGCCAAAGATGGTTATTAAACTGATCAGGTATAACCAAAATAACAGGGATGCCAGAGTTCCCAGGGAACCATAAATTAATTCATACCGAACTAAACCTCCCTGAATCAGCCATGTGAATATTTTTGTGACACCTTGCCATAGGAATGCGGCCAATGGCGCAGCGATCAGAACACCCTGCCACCCCACTTTTTCTTTAGGTATATATCGATAAAGCGCGACTAAAAGCAATAGTGTGATAAAGAATGGAACTAATTTGATGATATAGCGCCACACGATCGTCTCATGAATTGGCGTTCCTCGTATAGCTATTATATCGATCTTGGGCAGAAGCCCTGTGATCGTATTTGAGAGCAGAGATAAACCCAGAAGCAGTGCTAATAAACCGATCATCCCAAGGGCAACCGCCCTGTCTTCAAAGAATCCCCTTTTAGTTGAATTTGGATTCGCGCGATTGATATTGCGTGTCAGAATAGAGAAAAAGCTGGTACTTGACCACAGGAATCCTACTAATCCTAATAACCCCACCGCCCCTCTTGAATCAAGTACCTGCTGTAAATTCGCATCAATTAGATTCTGAGCCGTGGGTAGAACCCGGTACACATTTTCAATCACATAATCATACGCGGATTGAACTTCAAGAATATAAGATGCCCCCACTATCATGAATAGCAATAAAGGAAAAAGTGAAAAGAATGCGTAATATGCCATTCCAGCGGCAGACTGAGTGGCATTAGATTCACTATAATTGTATATAGCTATACGCAATATCCGCACAGCTCCATAGGTACGGTCGTTCAACCACTCGTAAATAGCTCTGATCTTTTTTTCTATCGCATTAATCATTATTCAAAGGATCCTTGACGAATACTATTTTACACAAAAATAGAGCCAACGAATTGATAGTCGTCGGCTCTATAGGTATTTTTACTCTGATTTATACAAATCTTTCCCTCAATATTGAGCTAATATAATCCATTGATGCTACAACAATTGCTATTGCAATCATCTGCGCACTAACAGATTGATAGTCTCCAAGCTGCAGGTTCTGGAAAAGCAGGGCACCTATCCCGCCTCCCCCGGCAAACCCGATGATTGTTGACATGCGAACATTGATATCCCATCTATACATGGTGAAAGATATATATGGTGGAATAATTTGTGGGATGACTGCAAATACGATTGTTTGCAACCGATTAGCGCCTGTTGCTTGCAGAGCCTCAACAGGACCGGGTTGAATACTTTCAACTTGTTCGGAATATAACTTAGCCAGAGCTGCGATCGTATGTAGGGAAAGTGCGAGAACACCAGCAAATGGTCCAATTCCCACCCAAATAACAGCTACAATGACCATCACGAGTGGCTCAATTGACCGAATGATGTTTAGTGATGATCTGGTTATAAAATAAATAACCATTCCAACAGGGATAAAATTTCTAGGTTTTATTACAACAGCAACAATAATACCCATAATTACGCCAACACTACCAGGTATCCATAGTGTAAATACGGAATTATTAATCTGGTAAAACCAGTCCACAATATACCCGAGGAATGCAAGAATTCCACCAAAAATGATGGCGGAAAAGAAAATATTCAAGGTTTTCAACAATGCCATATTTTCCAGATTATCAGATATAAAATCTCCAATTTTCCCAAATTTACCCGAAAGGATGGCTCCCAGAAGAAGAGCAATTATTAGTGGGATAATCATAACCAAAATATCCGCTAATTGGTAAATGAAATTCCCAATGATAGCGGCTAATCCACCTTTCCCAAAAATTACATTTCCAATATACAAGCCGAGATTAGCAATTTGGTATAACCAGACAATCGCAAAAAGTATTATTACGACCTGAATAAGCAAATCTATTATTTTATTCTGCCTGGAATTTTCTTCACCATTATTTGATAACGTGAACCGCAACAGGTTCCAAAGCACAAAAGGAATCACAATCATTAATACTATTAGCACAGGGATACCAATAGGTATAGAACTAAGTAAACTCTTAATATAGTTGGAAATAAATAATCCAGGTACAACACCCACCATTAATCCAATAATGCCAAAGGATATGCTTATTAAAGGTTTCTGGATATCCTGCATTAAATTTCTGGCTGCAAAAAAACTTACCGGGATAGCTAACAATGTTCCAAAAACAGTAGCTATCATTGCCATAAACACTGTTTCTACTATTTTATCCCAAGTGAGTAGAGCATTATTGGTCAACTTTGGCATACCCACATTAGTTTTTAAAGTTGCCCGGATGATTTGGTAATCTTTAAAATTAGGTCTGTCAGGCAGTTCAAATTCAGCTGTAAAGTACCCATCTTGATCAGTGCGAACAGTTACAGTCCTCAGTGTTATTGTATGGTCTGGATCACTTGATGGAATAAAACTAACGGGGCCTTTAGCATTTGGTGGGAAATAAAATCCCTCAATTATAATTAGTGCCCCTGGCTCAGCACAAGATTCAGACAATACAATATATTGATTGCCATCATCGTGTTTTATTGATTCTGGGAGATCCTTTATGCAAGGGATTTGGATGGGAGCTAGAGCAATTGTTTTTTCCTGTTCAAAAAACACAATATTAGGACTAGCAAGGTTTCTTGCTACCCTAACTCTGCTTTCGATTCGACTCTCCTTGCGAAATTCCGTTAGATCCACATCGGTTATTTGAAATCCATACGCGAAAATAATCGAGACAAGTGTGATTATTAATAACCATTTAATAAATTTCCAAATGAATCCTTTTTTATTCATTTTTTTCCATTCTATCCAATACGCTCAGCTTCTTTTCCATAGATATCTTTAAATTTTCTATCATCGATTTCTTTTGGTGATCCGTTAAACACTATCTTTCCTTCATTTAGGGCGATCGCATGATCAGCATAGCGGTGTACCAAATCCAGAAAATGTAAACTGCAAATTACTGTAACACCGTCTTCTTTATTTATCTTTTCTAGATAAACCATGATACTATGGGCAAGAACAGGATCCAGGCTGGCTACTGGTTCATCAGCGAGAATCATCTCAGGATCTTGCATTAAAGCTCTCGCTACCCCCACTCTTTGTTGCTGTCCACCACTCAGTTTATCCGCTCTATGATCAACCTTATCTAAGATCTCTACTCGTTCCAATTGCTGTTTTGCTTTTTCTATATCATCGCTTGAAAAGCGATTCAAGCTGCTTAATAAGGGATTCACATATCCTAAACGGCCAGCCAATACATTTGTAATCACTTTTGAACGATTAACTAAATTAAATTGTTGAAAAATCATCCCAATTCGTCTGCGAATAAGGCGCATTTCTTCTTGTGACGCATCTGTAACATTCTTCCCATTCCAAATGATTTCTCCTTCAGTTGGTTCAACAAGGCGATTTATACAGCGTAGTAATGTAGACTTTCCCGAACCGCTTAGACCGATTACAGCCAAGAATTGCCCTTTGGGAACAGAAAAACTTACTTTATCGAGAGCTTTGACCCCGCTTGGATATATTTTTACAAGATCTTTGACCTGTAACATATAGAAAACTATCCTTTTAATTAATCAGGCAGGATTATATCCTGCCTGATTAATTTATATTTAAATTAACTTAATTAGACGCAAGATCTTCTAACTCAAAGCCAATGGCTTTAACAGAATCTCTAATTGGATCATAGTCAGCGTCAACCGCTGGCGCAATGGAGGACCAGCTGTATGCATCAAGCGCCTCACCAAAACTTTCTGGGTCAGACTCTGCATAATCAAAGATGGCAGTCATAATCGAATCCTTCACATCCGCAGGGAAATCCGGGCCAAATGACAAAGTGTCATTAGTTATTTTAACTGTGGTGGTAAGTAGCCTCAACTTCTGCATGACATCCGGGAAGAATTTTCTGATCGCCCGGCGTGCACCACGTGGTTCATAATTTCCACACAGAATTGTTTTTCCATCTTCTGTTAAACCACACGATTCTACTAAATCCTCAGGGATAAATTGTCTATCATCTCCAGGCAGCCAACCCTCAATGGTTGTTCCATCAATTCTCGGTGGGCTATAATAGCCAATAGCAAAATCTACTTCACCCATATACAAGGCCGTCATTGACATCTCATGGCTTCCATTGAAATACTTCGCTGGACCGGGTGTAATACCTTCGTTAATGAACATAAAGCTTGGGTATATGTAACCGGAGGTTGATGTTCTGCCTGGCGAAGCCCATTCGAGGCCTTCCAGATCAGAGAGTTCGTCAATCTCGCTATCTCGAGGGACAAAAACACCAGCTGTGTACCAGAAGTAGCCATATCGTTCTGCCATCCCCGCAACTTGTACACCGCATATCTGGTTAGCTAATACATATCCCAGACCGGGGATAAAGCCCATCGTATCTTCGGGTGACGCGCACATCTCTTCAATTGTGGCTATATATGATGTGGGAACACTCACTTCAAAGTTAAGTCCAGTCGCGGCTGCCAGTACGTCCGCTAAGATATCTCCGCCCGCAATGATCTCTTCCGCATCATGCGATGGAACGAACATCACCTTAACAGGACGTTCCGCTGAGCCAACTGCAGGTTCTTCTACTACTACTTCTTCTACTTCTTCCACCACCTCTTCTTCAACAGGTGATGGTTCTGCCGCGGGCTGACAGGCCGCGAAGAGCATCGCGGATATCACAACCAAAGACAGAATGATAAAAAACTTCTTATTGTATTTCGTAACTTTCCTCCTTCATTTATTGAATAGATTGGATTTAATTAGAATATATATCATGTGTACTTCTTTTGCAAGGTTTTTAAGATGAAATACGCATATTTTAAGATTAGAATCATGTACACTTTAAATGATAAGGAACATACTGAAATGAATTTTCTTACCAATAAACACCACAAAATAATATCTGAAGAGAAATCCCTCCTTTCTTCAAATTCTATTTTCTTTTCTTCAATCAATAGCGACAAAGTTGATCTTAACCTTTTAAAGGACACTTTGGCACAACTTGACGAGATGTTTCTTATAGTCGTCGCGGGGGAATACAACTCTGGAAAAACAGCCTTCATCAATACTCTTTTAGGGGATTCTTTCCTGAAAACAGGGATCACACCCACGACTGATAAGATCACAATTCTCGTATATGGCGATTCTCAGCGCGAGCAGATTATTGAACCCGGAAAATCATCAGTTGAATTGCCAGTTCCCCTTCTTAAGGAGGTCCACATTGTTGATACGCCCGGGACCAATGCAATTCTGCGCGAGCACGAAACCCTGACAACCGACTTTATCCCCCGGTCAGATATCGTTATCTTCGTTACTTCTGTTGACCACCCGTTTACTGAAAGTGAGCGTGAGTTTTTAGAAAATATTTTGAAATGGGGGAAGAAAATAATATTCGTTATTAATAAGATCGATATAGTAGATAATCAAGAAGATCTCTTGGAAGTCGTGAATTTTGTTTCTACTAATGCCCAGAAACTATTTGGATTAACCCCCGTGATTTTTACTATCAGCGCGAGGAATTCATTGATGAACCTAAAAAAAGGCATTAAAGATGCTGATTTAACAAAGATCGAAAAATACATTCACAACACGCTGGATCAGGGAGAACGTATTCG
>SDBT01002856.1_pt1 | contig 30153 bp, 19 predicted proteins | sample 2277101 | NCBI WGS metagenome assembly SDBT01 (sample SAMN10404973, study PRJNA504765) | marine sediment metagenome | isolation source: marine sediment core GS10_PC15, 103 cmbsf | place: Arctic Ocean: Southern Knipovich Ridge | collected 2010
GTTTTCGGTCCAAGAACATTTGAGTTGCTTCTCTTTTTCACTAGAAGCTGGAAACCATTCCTTACAGGTCCACACCAAGATTTTATTTCTCCACAACTTTTCTTTTATAAGACAATCATCTTTATACTCTGAGATATCAACAAGAGTCCCATCTTTACTCCAACTTTTATATTCACCATTCATCTTCCCGTCTTTATACTCTGTAATATCCGAAAATATCCCATCAGAGTCCCATACTTTACATTCGCCATGCTTTCTCCCATTCCCAGAGGAACTGTAATTATCCCTTTTAAATAGTTTTCCATTTGTATACCAGCTCTCATATTCTCCTACCTTTCTCCCATCCTTGTAACTGCACTCTACCCTTTTATTTCCATTTGCCCACCAAGACTTGTATTCTCCATCATAGTTCTCACTCTCGAAGTAATTGCACTCTTTATATTTATGCCCGCCATCCTCTGGAGAATACCATTTTGTATACTTTCCCACCTTTTGCCCGTCCTTGTTTTCGGTCCAAGAACATTTGAGTTGCTTTTCTCCATTCCCACAGGAAGAAGGAGGAAACCATTTCTTGCAAGTATATATATTATCGGTCAGATTCCACAACTTTTCTTTTAAAAGTTGTTCGTCCTCATGCTCCGATATATTTATAAGAATATCACGATTCCATTGTTTGTATTCACCATGCGATTTTCCATCCTTGTAATTTCTTTCAAGGTATTTTTTCCCGTCCCTGGACCAGTTTGTATATTTACCATGCTCTTTTCCATCCTTGTAATGGCAAATAAAAGCTAATTCCCCGCTTTCCCAATAATACTCTTTATATTCTCCATCATATTTCTCATTCCCAGAGGAACTGTAATTGCACTCAATCCTTTTATGCCCACCATCCTCGAGTGAATCCCATTTTATATACTTGCCCACCTTTTTCCCGTCCTTATTTTCACTCCATTCCCGTTTGAGTTTCTCCTCTTGATTTGGTTTTCTTGGAAACCATTCCTGACAATTCCAAACACATTTTGTTCTATCCCATAGCTTTTCTTTTAAAAGAAAATCATCTTTATACTCTGAAATCTTTACAAGAATTTCATTGTCCCATCTTTTATATTCACCATTCAATTTTCCATCCTTGTAAGTGAACTCTACCCACTTCTGTCCATTTTCCCACCATTTCAAAAGCACTCCATCCAAATGTCCCGAGGAATTATAATTGCACTTTTTCGATTTCTGTCCATTTTCCCACCACATGTCGCAATTTCCAATCTTGATAAGACCTGCAGAAGAGTGCTCCTCGCTCCACTGCATCTTGAATTTCTTCCATTCATTAGGGTACCACTCCGTGCAGCTCCATCTAGTAGAGAATTTATCCTGTTTATTATCATTCTTCCACTTCTCGTAGCTTTCACACCTATATTTTTCTTTAAACTCTTTCACAGTAAGCTCTTGTGATTCCTCTACAGGATCCAATAATTTCTCTTTTATAATAGATCCATTCTTGTACTCTGAAACAGTGACAAGCACCCCATCAATATTCCATTCCTTGTACTCTCCATTACGTTTTCCTGTTTCGGAATCTTCCTCCCATTGTTCATGAAGGTATTTTTTTCCGTCAACCTCTTTTGTTATTTTAAATGTTATCGTCATTATTTGTCATTTAGAATGAATTGTAATGTTAAATCTCATTTTTTCTTTAATTTTGAATGTCATTTTTTATCTAATGTCATATTTTATCTAATGTCATATTTTATCTAATGTCATATTTTATCTGACATTGTCAGATAAAATGCATGATTATGAATTATTCATTTAATTTGGCAATAAACTCTTCCACCCGTTTTAATTGCTCCTCGCCGTCTACATGTACCTCTTTAGCAAAAGTGCCGTCCTCCGTATCGTAAAAGATGTCCAACATTAATTTTCCATCCTTTTTATATGAGAAAAGACTTTTAATTCTACATTTGTTATAAAGCCGTTTACTCTCAGTCTCATTTGATGAAGTCGGAGGAAATTTAATAAAGTTTTTACTTTTTGCAAGTGCACAATTTAATCTACTCTCCAAGTTTTGTGAAGATTCCTCATTTTTTAATTTCTCTTTCGAGTAGGGAATACTGTACTCGATCAATGCCCCACATTCGCTCCATTCTCCAAATTCTCTCACTCTCTCCCCATTCTTGTTTTCGGTCCATAAAAATTTGAGTTTCCTTTCCCCACTCCTACATGAAGGAGGAAACCATTCCTTACAGGTCCATACCAAGGTTTCCTTTCCCCATTTCTTTTCTTTTAAAAGATAATCATCCTTATACTCTGAAATATCTACAAGAATTTCATCGCCCCACATTTTATATTCACCATGCGATTTTCCATCCTTGTAATTTCTTTCTTGGCATTTCCCCCCACTTTCCCACCAACTAGAATACCTTCCATGCTTTTTCCCATCTTTATAATGGCAAATAAAATATATTTTCCCACTCTTCCAATACGCTTTATACTCACCATGCAGTTCCCCATCCTTGTTTTCGGTCCAAGACCATTTGAGTTTCTTCTCTCCACTCTCACAAGAAGAGGAAGGAAACCATTCCTTGCAGGTCCACACCAAGGTTTCTTTTCCCCATTTCTTTTCTTTTAAAAGACAACCGTCTTTAAACTCTGAAATATCAACAAGAATTTCATCATCTTCCCATTGTTTATATTTACCATGTCTCTCTCCATCCTTGTAATAGCAAATATGGAAGATATTCCCATTTCCCCAATAATCTTTATATTCCCCATGCTTTTTCCCATCCTTATTTTCGGTCCATAAACATTCGAGTTTCTTCTCTCCACTCTCAGGAGGAAACCACTCCCTGCAGGTCCATACCAAGGTTTCCTTTCCCCATTTCTTTTCTTTTAAAAGCCAATCGTCTTTAAACTCTGAAATATCTACAAGAATTCCATCGTCCCACTCTTTATATTCACCATGCTTTTCTCCATCCTTGTAATTTATTTCAAGGCATTTCTTCCCATTTTCCCACCAACTAGAATGTTTACCATGCTTTTTCCCACTTCCAGAGGAACTGTAATGGCAAATAAAATGTATATTCCCATTCTTCCAATACGCTTTATATTCTCCATCATATTTCTCATTCCCACTCTCAGAATAATTGCACTCTATATATTTATGTCCACCATCCACCGGTGAAAGCCATTCCGTATATTTTCCCACCCTTTCCCCAACTCCAGAGGAGCTATTCTCATCCCACACCCTCTTTAATTTTCCAAACTCATTGCAAGTATACGGAAACCATTCCTGACAATGCCATCTTCGATGTTTAGGTACCTTACAAGGGTCATTCATTTCCTTTTGCATCAACATAAGTCCATCCTTGTATGTTGTAACCCCCATAAGAGTTCCAAGTCCACTCCATGATTTATGTTCTCCATCCTCCTTTCCATTCACAAACTTACCTTTAGCTTTTTCCACACCCTCTTCCGACAATGCAACAAAGTCACCATGTTTTTTCCCATCCCTGTAAGTACCTTTCAAGAATAATTTACCACTTTTATAGTATTCCTTATATTCTCCACACTTTTTCCCAACTCCAGAGGAGATTTTTTCGGTCCAAGAACATTTGAGTTTCTTCTCTTCTCCTATCGGAGAAAACCATTCCGTACAAGACCAAATATTATCATCGCCAAAACTCAGCAACTTTTCTTTTACAAGAACACCGTCTTTAAATTCTGAATGTTTCACAAGAGTTTCACCATCATCCCAACTTTTACATGCACCATGGTTTTTTCCTTCCTTGTAATTTACCTCTACGGCCTTCTTACCATTTTTCCACCATCTCCTATACTCCCCATGAATCTTCCCGTCCTTATTTTCATGCCAAGTCTTTTCCTTAAAATAAGGATCATCACAATACTTTTCGCAACTCCAATACGGAGAATCATTCGCATCTTCCACAAGAACTTTAGAAAATAGCGTCTTTCCATTATTGGCTTTTTCGCAATACTCAATCATTTCCCCATCTCCATTACGCTTTTCATACCACTCCTTTTGAGACTTTCCCTCCTTGTCATAATTGATGCATAGCCATTCTCCATTAAAATAAGCCTCGTCATAAACCTTTACGTGCCCGGAGGGACTGTATTTAGTTTTTCCAATCAATTTCCCCTCACGATTGTAGATTTTACTCTCCCCCACCCATTCCCCATTAACCTCTTCCCATTCCTCCTTTATTTTATACTTTTTGAGAGGTTTAGAACTACCCTCCTGATCAGGATCTAGAGGATAAAAAGTCGTATAAAGATCTCCCCTGTGATGGGAAGATGTAGCAAAAAGAATTTGCTTAATCTTGTTCCCATCCTTGAAAAAGTATTCTTCAGTCGCCCTGCCATCTTTCCAATGCTTTTCATGCTCAATAACACCATTATTGTAGACATATTTCGTCTCTAGTTTCCCATCCCTCTCGCTAAAGTGTTTTGATTCCCCATGAAGCTTTCCACTTCCAGAGGAACTGTAAACCTCCTCATGTATTATATCTCCATATGCAGATAAAAATCTATGCGGTCCAATCAACTTTCCATTCTCGTATTTTGCACGAATTTGCACATCACCCCCCGGATAATATTTGGTATATTCTCCATGACGCTCTTCATTTCCGTTTGGATTATAGAAACATTTAATCCTTCTTTTATCATATAACGAGTGAAATAGCTCATATTTCCCATTACGTTTTCCACTATCGGAATCGATATCATATCGCTCGTAAAGATAGTCTTTACCATTTTCGTCGGTTTTATGTACTTCTACTTTACTCGACATTTTTGGTTAATAATTTAATTGTAGATTTTAAATTTCATTTTTTTCCAATTTATATTATTATTCTTTGGTCGAAATTCTTTAGGCGAAATTCTTTAGGCGGGATTCTTTAGGCATATTCTTTAGGCTGTGCCTAAAGAATTAAAGAATTAAAGAATGAATTAAACTTTTAGGTTTAATTTGGTAATAATTCGCGCTACTCTTTCAAGGGTGTCCTTGCAAACTATAGGAATAAAAATTTCGTGTGTCATGTCGGATTTATCCGAATAAACGATAGAAAATAATGGATTATCTGTACCTTTTGTCAAACTATAGCTTTGTATTCTGCTTTTGGAGATGTAATTTCCACCCCCAAATATATCAATATAATTGCAACCATTTTTAGCCAAGTTGTTTAACATGTTAAAGACTTTATCGTTCTCAGATGTTTCATCGGAATCCGATTCTTCCTTTAAAACTTTCTCAGTAATTTCGTCGGATTCCAATTCTTCCTTTAAAGTATTCTCCGATTTCTCAGAGGTTTCCTCAGATTCCTTCTCATAATCTAATTTGCCGTCTTTTGTATAATATCTCATCGTTCCATAAAGATTAAAAGTCCCAGAACTCCCAGCACCTCTCTTCATTTTAAACTTTAAAAAGGTTCCAGAACTATAAATTCCCTCCACATTTAAAAACTCGGAATCTCTTAATCTCTCTGAAGATGAACTTACGATAAACTGTTTAATGTTCTCCCAAGTATAAAAATGAAATTTTCCATATTTCTTTTCAAACTCCAATTTTGTCATATAACGGCTATTATTGATTAAAATACCATCATCGTTCCACTCCTGACATATACCCACCTTTTTATTTAGCCTGGAATTTTCACTCCACTTTTTCTTTAAAATTTTCCCGGGAAACCACTCTTTGCATTCCCAAATGAGATTTCCCGAATGTTTTTTCTCCTTTAGATGATCTCCCTCTTTGTACTTGTCTATACAAACCAAATGACCATTTTTGTTCCATCGTCTAACCCTACCATCATAATTATCGTCCTTGTAGGTACACTCCTTCCATTTATATACCCCCTTGTCTCTCTTTAGCCAACAAACAAATTTGCCGTTTAGTTTTCCATTCTTGTAAAAACCCTCATGCATTAAATCTCCGGATGAATACCATTTTGTATATTCTCCTTCCAATGCATGGTCCTTACCCATAATGGTAAATTTTGAAAACATTAAATCATTGTTATAAAATGCCTCTGCATCTATAGAGTCTTTGGAAAAAGAACAGACGATTCTTTTTGCCCCATTCCAAGATAAACCCAATGTCCCGTATTTATCTTTAAACTCCTCTATAGTCATTTCCACTTTGGTTTCAATCTCCACATTTTTATTGGAACTTTTAATTTTTCCATTCTCACACGACGAACTCAAAGAGAAATTAAAGTTCCCGTGTTTCTCTTTAAACTTTTCCACGGTCATATCACATATCATTGTATCATTATGATACACTCTAATCTTGTCTCCCTCGATTACCACCTCTGCATCGGAATGGGAAACTGGATGTTGTGTGTCCTTGTACTCACATTTCGATTTTAGAGTTCCATTTTCTCTCCATATTTCGGAAAGTCCATCCACTTTCCCATCCTTGTACTCACATTTCGACTTTAGAGTTTTATTTTTCCAAAAACTAGTAAATTTTCCATTGAGAATCCAATCTTCTCTCTCAAGATGTGCATATACAGTAAATTTACTGGCCATGTTCTTGCACTCATCATCATAAAACGATTCTATATACATAGAATCTCCCCTTGTTTCTATAATAATATTATTGACGTCGTCCCAACCAAGTCCAAAATCTCCATATTTCTCTTTAAACTCATTCACTGTCATGTAAAGACACCGTTTGATCAATGCAAGCCCAAAATCTCCATATTTCTCTTTAAACTCATTCACTGTCATGTAAAGACACCGTTTGATCAATGCAATACCATCCTCTTTCCACTCCATATACTCTCCAACCCGTTTCCCGTCCTCATTCTCGCTCCAAGAACATTTGTGTTTTCCGCTAACGATTCCTGGAAAACCTGGGATATCTAGCGGAAATCTTTCCAAACAATCCCAAATCTTTGTGTTATCGTTCCACATTTTCTCTACTATAAGAGAACCGTCCTTGTACTCTGAATTAGTCACAAGTTTTTTATCCTTAAATCCTTTATACTCCCCATCCTGTTTGCCATCCTTGTAATTGGATTTTTCTCGTATATCACCAGTTGGATACCATGTTTTAGAAAGTCCATGTAATTCTCCCATCCAATAATGCTTTTCACAGTATACTTTTCCTCCCTCAGATGGTAAATGAAACTGCCGATAAATCCCAGATATCGCCCATTGTGTGGTGTCTCGTGTGGTGTCTTTAATCGTGTTCATGATAAAATCAAAGAATATACGTTCCCCATTAAATGCTTTAACAGTAATATCTCCGTTAGAAGAGCTCTCTTCTGGTTTCGGTGTCATTGTAATAACCTTTTCCACATCATTCCATGTGTCTCCCAGACCCAAGTCCCCATATTTCTCCGTAAACTCATTCGCGGTCATGTAAAAATATTCGCATGTCAATGTACCATCCTCAATCCACTCCTCGTACTTACCAATCCGATTCCCATCCTCATTTTCACTCCATAAACGTTTTAATTTCCATCCATGAAATTTCTCCTGACATTCCCAAATAACATCGGTATCATTCCACTTTTTCTCTAACATGAGAAAACCGTCCTTGTACTCTGAAATATCCACAAGTTTACCATCCTTAAACCCTTTATATTCACCATCCTGTTTCCCATTCTTATACTCACATTGCCACTTTAGAGTTCCACTTGCATCCCACCAAGTTGAAAGTCCATCCCTTTCTCCATTCTTGTAATTACTCTTTTCATGTTTCTCCCCATTACAATGCCAAGAGTTAACTTCTCCATCCTGTTTACCACTTCCAGAGGAACTGTAATTACTCTTTACACTCTTCTTCCCGTTAGAATACCATTCCCTGTACTCGCCATTCTTTTCCCCATTTTTAAGAGTATATTCTCTCCACTTTTCTCCATTATCTCTCCAACCCGTATATTTCCCATCAATCACCCAATGCTTTGCATTTGGATGCAAAGCATCAGAGCAATCCTTGGCATTTGCATCCTCAATTATGGTAAATTCTGAATGAATAGTCTTGCAATTATCGTCACGAAATCTTTTCACATGGATAGATTTGTCTTTTGGTTCAATAAAAATAGATTTCATACTGTGCCAATACACATTTAAATTCCCATATTTCTCTATAAACTCTTTCACGGTCATGTAAAAATATTCGCATGTCAATGAATCGTCCTCATTCCACTCCTTGTACTCTCCAACTTTTTTCCCGTCCTCATTTTCCCTCCATAAACGTTTTAATTTCCCTCCATGAAATTTTTCCCGACATTTCCAAATCTTATAGGTATCATCCCACTTTTTTTCTAACATAAGAAAATCGTCCTTGTACTCTGAAATATCCACAAGTTTACCATCATTAAACTCTTTATATTCCCCATCTAATTCTCCATCCTTGTAATTACCTTTCGCCCACATTTTTCCGTTACAATACCATTGCCTGTACTCGCCATTCTTTTCCCCATTTTTAAGAGTACATTCGCTCCACTTTTCTCCATTATTATACCAATGTGTATATTTTCCATCACGGATCCAATGCTTTGCATTTGGATGCAAAGCATCCTCGTTTAGATGAGAAGCATCAACATTTGCGTCCTCGATTATGGTAAATTCTGAAAGAATATTCTTGTGATTATCATTATAAAATGTTTTCACATGGATAGATTCTTCTTTCGATTCAACAAGAATAGATTTCACCACGTTCCAACGCAAATCTAATTTTCCATATTTCTCCGTAAACTCATTCACAGGATTCTTTACCGCTGTCACCACCTTTCCATCTTTCTTGTTCATTACTGGTTTGGGTTTAACTTCATTGTCATTTTCAAAGTATAACTCGTACTTTAGAACTCCATGACGATCCCAGTGTTTGTACCAACCATGCATTTTCCCATCCTTGTTATAACTTTCTTCCTCTATCTGACCATTATCATACCAGTATACACTCTTTCCATCCTTTTTTCCATTCTTGTAGAATAGTTTCGAATGTTTCTTCCCATTATTGTACCAACCATGCATCTCTCCCTCCTTTACCCATTGAAAATCGCCCGTCTCCGACTCTCTCTTAATCAGGGTAAATCTTGAGAGTAATTGCATAGTCTCCCCATATGACTCTACAGTTTGTTCACCAGATTTATATTTATAAATATAGACTTTAAAACACATCCTTCCAAGCCAAACTCCATACTCTTTTTTAAACTCCTCAGCAGTCATTTCACACTTTTTCACCGCCTTTCCATCTGTCATAGACAACGATTTGTATGCAAATACAAATAGCCATTTCCCATTCTCGTTTCGAGCAATTGTAAATTCGGAATTTTGAACCTCCTTTCCCTCGGAATCGATATGAAATCCCTTACATTTCCTTTTTAAAGGACATGTAAAGGGATGCTCAATGACAACCTTTTCCATATTAGACCAATCCAAACCCTCAATATCCCCATACCATTTTTTAAACTCCTCCTTGGTTATTACTATAGGATCATCGATACGATCCTTAAGTTCGGAATTATACTTGTCCCACACAGTCCAAAACCCCCCACCGTTTTCGCACCATGTTTTAGAATAAATAATTTCATTATTTTTATAAAATGATTCCTTTATCAATTTATCCGTGTCGTACTCCTCGCACTTTCCCTCCCTTTTTCCATCAACTTCTCTCCATTTCTCTTTTACCGCCGTTAGAGGATTATGAAAATTTTCATGATGAGTTACGTAACAAAATCCATCTTTATCCCTTTCGGTCTCTTTGTGGGTAATCTCCCCACTCCACACACCTTTAGAGTCATATGTAAGCTCTTTAGTTATAAGCCCATCCTTGTAAGAGATTCTTCTCTTCACAACTCCATTGTTCCATTTTACAACAAGAGTAAGCTTACCATTATCATATATTTTTTGCTCCCCATCAAGCTCTCCGTCCTTGTAGTGACACCTCATTTGAAGTCCTCCAGAAGGATAATATTGTTCATAAACGCCATGACGCTTATCATTAACAGTATTCCACTTTTCCGCAAGATAACGCTCTTCATTATCATTGTACTTGTAAATTGCAGTTTTTGATTCTGACATTGTTTTGTACTTTATAAAATATGTTAATCTTTAATCTCAATTTTATTCGTTTGGATTTTAGTCCAAACGAATAATTAATTCTAAATAAATCTAATTTTAAACACGTGGAACAGAAAGAAAGTGTCTTAAACGTGCTTCTAAACATGCAGAATCGCCAGTCATCAATGTCATTGATCCATTATCATAAGAGATTTTGCATGTAAAGACTCTTTCTTTCTTTTCTATAGAAAATGTTGCAGAAGATTCATTCTTGTATTTGTTTAAAAATGCTTGAATGATAGAGTCGTTGGAATTTGATTCTTTTGGGTTTAATTCCAAAGAACTGGAATTAGTAATAAGAAATCCATCCTCGTCAAAGTTCTTTTCACTATCATAAATCACATCTCCATTTTTATCCTCATTCCATGTCCGTTTGAGAGATGAATATCCGTCTTCGAGCGGACATGGTAGGTACCATTCGACGCACTCCCATACTCCTTTGGGAGGATCTGTAAATGATTTTTCAAGAGCTAAATTTCCATCCTTGTACTCTGATTTCTCTAATAGTTTGCCATGAGAGTCCCATAATTTGTATTCTCCATCTTTCTTCCCAGAGGAATTATAAAAACATTCGATATGAGGCGTACCATCTCCGTGCCACCGTTTATACTCACCATCCTTTTTCACATCCCCAGCGGAACTATAGTTGCATTCTTTCCATTTTTTCCCATTATCGTACCATTTAATAATTTTTCCAATCTTTTTCCCATTTTTAAAAGTTTTCTCCAAATATTTTTTATCACTGTCTATATACCACTCCTCATATTTCCCATCCATTACCCATCGCGTAGCGCTACCCTGCCCAGAGGTTTCGCCATTCTCAACCTCAATTTTGATTATGGTAAACTTTGAAAAGATCACATTCTTTACAAAGAGTTCCACATAAAGTGCGTTTTTAGATCCGTCTTTAAAATCTAGGACAACTTTTTCTACGAGATATTTCCCTCGTATAATATCGACATTATACTCTTTTCTAAACTCGGAGAGAGACATTAAATAATTGTCAACTACTTTTCCATCCTTGTACATACATTTCTTCTTCAAAATACCATCCTCAGACCAACCTTCATGTAATCCATCCAACCTTCCACTTCCCGAGGAACTGTAATTACTGACACTCCATTTCCGACCATTATTATACCAGTGTTCGTATTTTCCACTCTGAACCCATCGCTCGCCCTCACATTTGATTATGGTAAATTTAGAAAGAGGAACCCCCTCATCATAAAATGTTTTTACATTTACAAAGTCTCCATCAAATTTAATCAGGACTTTACCTACATTTTCCCATGCAAATCCGAAATCCCCATATTTCTCTTTAAAATCATCTGCATAAATCTCATGTTCAAGAAGATTTTTGACCACTTTTCCATTTTTATATTCACGCTTTGAACATATATCCCCACCTTTGCGCCACATTTCACAGTTTCCTTCTCTTTTCCCCGCATAATTATAATTTGCCACCACCCTTTTATTACCATTTTTAAACCAGCTCTCATATTTTCCATAAAGGTTCCATTTCCCGTCCAAAAAAGACATTATACTAAATATTGAAGCGGGCTGTTCGCCGTCATTGTAAAAACATTTTACTTTTATGAGAGAAGAGTTTACAAATGTTATAAGAATCTTTGCCTGCATGAGACTAAAAGGTAAAATATTTTTATATCTTTCTTCAAACTCTTTTGAGGTAATCTCATGTTCTTTGAGAAGATTATTGACCACTTCTCCATTTTTATATTCATCCATAGCTTCAATATTTCCATCATCGAGCCATGTTTCACACCTTCCATCGTATTTCCCGGAACTGTAATTACTCACTTTAGAAATCTCCCCATTAGAATACCAGCTCTCATATTTTCCCTCCATTTGTCCCGCAGAATTATAATTTGCCACTATCATCTTCTTGCCATTATTATACCAGCTCTCATATTTTCCATAAAGGTTCCATTTCCCGTCCTTGGACATTATACTAAATATTACGGCGGGTTGTTCGCCGTCCTTGTAAAATGTTTTTACTTTTATGAGAGAGTCGTTTACAAATGTTATAAGAATTTTTTTCTCAATGAAATAAAAATTGAAAACATTTCCATATCTTTTTACAAACTCTTTTTCGGTAATTTCATGTTCTACAAGAAGATTATTGACCCTGACTCCATTTTTATATTCATCCATAGTTTCAATAGTTCCATCCTCAAACCACACCGTACGAATACCATCACGTTTTCCACTTTCTGAATTGAAATTACTGACACTCCATTTCTGACCATCCTCAAACCATGTTGTCGCTTCTCCATAGAGTTTTCCCTTTTTATTAAAACTCTCTTCTCTTTTGCCTCCACCTTTTGAAGAAGGCCACCACCATTCGTATTTTCCATCCTTCTCCCACCGCCCTGCGCTTTCCCGCCTTGCGCTTTCCCGCTCTGCGCTTTCCCGCCCTGCTCTTTCCTCGGAATCCTCATCAAATAGTTTAATGGTAAATTTAGAAAGAACATCTCCAGTGCTATAAAATGTGTTTACATTTATAGAGTCTCCATTTGGTTTAATCAAGATTTTATCCACTTCTCCCCATGTTAAATTAAAATCCCCATACTTTTTCTTAAACTCCTCCACAGTCATTTCATGTTTTACAAGAACATCCTTGACTTTGATCCCATTTTTATATTCACAATCAAAAATTTTCTTACCCGCCCACCACTTTTCACACTTTCCATCAGGGTCTCCATTCTTGTAATTACTAATCTCCCATTTATTACCATTCTCCTGCCACCTTTCATACTTACCCTCCCACCTGCCTTTTAAATTAAAATTAATCACTTCCCATTTGTTACCATTATTATACCAATCCTCATATCTCTCATAATTCCCCCATTTCCCCGATAAATATTTAATAGTAAATATTGCATAAGGCTTTTCATCTTTATAAAATGTCTTTACCCTAACTAGAGAATCGTCTACAATCGATATGAAAATCTTTCCCACAAGATGCCATACACACCTAACGTTATCCCCATATTTTTCTTTAAACTCTTTTATGGTAATCTCCTTTTCAATTGGATAGTCTTTAATATTTTCCCCCTCCTTGTACTCACAATCTACGATTTTCTCTCCAGTCTCACCCCACTTTTCATACTTTCCATCAAGTTTCCCGCTCCCAGAGGAACTGTAATTACTAACCTCCCATTTATTACCATTCTCCCACCACATTTCACACTTTCCCACCTTTTGCCCATTTTTATAGGTAGATTTTTCCCAGTTCCCCCCTCCTGATAAAGGACGATGCCAATCCTCATACTCTCCATCCCTCACCCACGCGCCTTCAGATTTAATTATTGTAAATTTTGCATGTTTTTGATCATTTTTATAAAATGATTTGACATTTACCATTGAATCGTTTACAGATGATACAAGAATTTTCTTTGCCCCCCAATCCATCCAGCAGATATTTAAGGGTTTATATTTTTCTGTAAACTCCTCTACAGTAATCTCCCTTTCAATAGGCTCCTCTTCCCCCTCATTATATCTGCATTCTTTCGTTAGAGTCCCATCTGTATTCCATTTCCTATACTCACCGTCCAATGTTCCATTCCCAGAAGAGCTATAATAACACTCTAGAGACTTGTGTCCACCCCACAAAGATTTGTACCATTCCTCATACTTTCCCACAAGTTTCCCTGAGGAACTGTAGGTGCATCTGGTACAAATCTTTCCGTCCCCATCCCATTTTTCATACTTTCCCTCTCTTTCCCCATTTCCAGATAAACTGTAATTGTATTCTATATGTTTCTTTCCCCCATCGGAATTAGAATACCATTCCTCATATTTACCCACTGGTTTCCCATTTTTATAAGTAGATTTTTCCCATATTCCTCCCTCCGCTGAAGGAGAATGCCAATCCTTATATTTTCCATCCTTTACCCACGCGCCTTTAGATTTAATTTTTGTAAATTTTGAATGTTTTTGATCATTTTTATAAAATGATTTGACATTTACTGTTGAATCGTTTACAGATAATACAATAATTTTCTTTGCCATATACCAACCAATGGTATGTTGATGTCCATATTTCTGTTCAAATTCCTCCCTGGAAAGCTCCTCTTCAAGTGGATAGTCTTTAATCTCCTCCTCTTTAAGAAAATCTCTTGCTATTTCTCCATCCTTATACTCTCCTTCCTCAATCACCTTTCCATCATCCCATTTTGTATACTTTCCCTCAAGTTTTCCATTAGAGTAATTGCACTCCAACAATTTTTTCCCACCATAGCTCCATTTGGTATATGCCCCATCCAACTCTCCGCTTCCAGAAAGACTATATTTGCACTCTTTTAATAGGTTTTTTCCATTCCCATGCCACTCTTTATGATTTCCAATCAATATCCATCGCCATGTGCTTTCCTGAGAAGCACATGGCGGTGTGCTTTCCTGAGAAGCACATGGCGGTCCCTGAGAAGCACATGGTGGTGCGCTTTCTTGAGATTTAATCATAGTGAATTTTAAAAGACGCTGATCAAATCCAAAGGCGGAAACATGAGTAGATTTATCTTTAATGTCCACCGCAACCCTTGTTACTCCTACCCAATTCACATTGATTTTACCATACTTCTTTATAAATTCCCACTTTTTCATTTCCTTTTCCACCCACTTGCGTTTGACCACCCCATCTTGAAATTCCGTGCAATTCCAAAAATAAACTCCCTTTTCATCCTTAATCTTTACCTTTTTCATAACAAGATCCCCATCCTTATGTTTGCATAACTCGATTAAATCTCCCGTACAATTCCATTTCTTGGTTATTCCGTCCTCCTTCTCATTTCCAGACAAACTATAATAGCATTCTATAGACTTGTAAACATCTCCTTTAGAAGAAATACTCCATTCCTCGTACTTTCCATTCCTTTTCCCATCAGAATTTTCTTCCCATTTCTTTTGAACGAATTCTTTGCCATTGACAGTTTTTCGCACTTTTACTTTACGTAACATTTTTGTTAGAATTAGAATCTTTTAATTTTAAATCTCATTTTTCCTAATTTGATTTTCAAACTTTTATTAGGAAACTTTTATTTTCGAGCATTTAGGAACTTTTCTAACACCATGTCTATAGAGATATAATATTGTAGAATTGTATGCGCGTCTATCCAATCCTCCGTTTGAACGTGTAAACACTCGTTTTAAAAATTTCTCAATCTCGTTTGTGGATTTCTCCTTCATCTTTTTTACAAGATTGGTAGTTGTGGCAATTCCTCTTTTTCTAAATCTTTGTTCAAAAACATCTCCAACGTATTTTATATGTCGAAGGGAATTTGCACTCAAATTCTTATTTCGTTCGGAATACATACCTGCTCCAAATCCCTGTCGCATACACTCGTATCGAGACCCATTCTTATAGTAATACGTATCCGAATTCCTTTTAGGTCTATTTCCTTTGCCACACCATACTTTGGGTATGATACAATCTTCAACTTTAAACGACATTGTATGTAACACTTGATATATTAAAATAACTTTTAGATTTAAAGTAATACATATCAATATACAAATGGCATCAGGCAAAAGATTATCCAAAGAGTTACAAAAGTTGGTTTCAGAGGGGCCTCGAGAAAAACTCGAGGGTATAACAGTATACATTATAGAGGATAATATATACGAATGGGAGGCAGCTATGGAGGGGCCATCGGAAACTCCATATGAGAAGGGAATATTTATATTGAGACTTTTATTTACGCCCGAATATCCATTTAAACCTCCAAAAGTCACATTTCTTACCAGAGTATATCATCCAAACATTAACCATAAAGGTGGAATATGTTTAGATATTCTTAGAGACAAGTGGAGCGCAGCCCTTACCGTTAGAACAATTTTACTTTCAATATCATCGCTTTTGGCATCTCCAAATCCAAATGATCCATTAGTGGCGGAAATAGCAGCCCTCTATAAGCATAACAGGGAAAAGTATAACGAAAAGGCAAAAAATTGGACAAAATTATATGCAATGGGAAATTCCACTTAAGGACTTGATATTACTCACATAAATGAGTATTGTTTCTAATGTTTTGGTAGATAAGTATACCATTCCAAAGATAGTTATAGCTCAGTTTAATGAAAGGATAAAAGAGTTAAAGAAAAGGCATAAGCAGGAAGAACAGTCTCTCTATAACTCATTAGAGGTTCATAGAGATATATATGACGCCGCATTGGAAAGATGGAGATGGGCTCAAAAAGAGGTTGAAATAAAGATTAATTCAAATTTTTATTCTAAAAATGTTCAAATTAATTGTTATGAACAAAGGATAAAATTATATAGGATATTGGATGAACATGGTGTAAACGTATGTTTAGATGCATATAGTATTTATAAAAAGGCGAAAAATAATAAGGAATTTGAGGAAATTGAAAAGAAATGCGAATTATCTCTTCGGGGAGATAATCCGATATACCACATTGCAGGGGATTTATTGGAACATAAATTAGGATCAAAGGAAGATATTAAAGAATGGATCGATTTTGTTCAATCAAGGGTGGGTAAAGTGTCCGTTTTTGAAAATCCGTTTAGAGTAATTTCCAATTCAGATAGCGATTCGGATAGCGATATAGAGATTGTAGGATTGTGATTCAAAATTTCTTATCTCACGAGAGATATTTCTTATCTCTCATTGAGAGATATTTCTTATCACTTGATAAGTGATAAGAAATACTTAAAGAATTATCGACAAAGTTTAAACATGGAGCTTGAAAATGTTATTATATTCAATGATCCAAAGAGTCCGTGTACGGGTTTTTTATCAAATTACAGTAGGTATGGAACGGGATTTATTATAGACGATAAAAGATGGCCAACTGTTATCCATTTTATTCAGGCAAAGAAATTTAATGGCACAAATTACGAGGAGAAAATACGTCAAGCGTCGACCGTATATGAGGCTCAACGTATGGCAAAAGGACGATTTGTTCTTAAAATGGATGAGAACACAGGAAAGATGGCAAGAAAAAGAGTGTACGGTAATTCAGGGTGCTATTACATGAGAGATGATTGGGATGTGGTAAAAGATGATTTATTGGAGGAGGCCATAAGAGCAAAATTTACTCAAAGTTCTAGATTAAGAAAGAGATTGTTAGATACAGGAGATTCGAGCTTGGTTGATCAGAAATGTGAATTAACGGGTCCGATACTAGAGACCATTAGGGAGGAACTTCGGCCAAACACAGATTTAGATTCTGCAAAAGAAAAGACTCAGATATCTCTAAAGGATCTCCCCTCATCACAACTATCAAAAAGTAATATTAAGGTGATAAACTCACTTATACTTTTCTCATTAAAAATATCCAAACTTGAAGGCTGGGATAATGTACATCCGGGTATGGTAGAGGATGCTATATATAATTTTGCCCCTACGCAAAAGTTAAAAGATGTATTGGGAGATTATTGTAAAACATACTCTAGGGGTGTATCATGGACAATTATTTACAACGAAATGCCAAATTATAGAAAAGTAATTACGCAAATACAGAATATGCTTAAGGACGAAACCGACGACGAGGAAATAAAAATAGTAACGGCCGCATTAATAGCTTCACTTATAAAGTGGTTGGAGATGGAGGCCAGCTCTAAACAAAAAAAGCGCATTCTTCAAAGAACAAGTGAAATCAAGGATATAGACATAATTTTACCTCCTAAAAAGAGATGGTACCGTAAAAATCCCCCTCATAAAAGGGTAAAGAGGCGCAAAAATAAACCTACAGACTATACAGAATCCGATATACCGGATGGTTTAACCATCGGAGAGCACGGAAAGGGCTTTATAGTATATGGAAGAACTTTGCCTAAATATTCTTCCGGTCTATTGGCATTAGGAGGAAAATATCCTAAAAAAGGAAACGAAGTCAAAGAAAAGGAGATTATTAGATTTTCTGTCGACGGGATAGAGGATGAAAAGTTGAAGAAACTTTTAAAGATGGGAGGAAAATACTCTAGAAAGGATGAGAATATTGTTATGTTTAGGGGGAAAACTAAATACAAAAAGAGGCTTTTAAAAATGGGAGGAATTATACCCAAAACTAAAAAAACAAAGAGGGATAGAATCTACTTTCCATATTTCTACAGAGAGGAGGTTGATGAATTTATCTCTCGGATAACGTCGCCGGATCAAACGGTGAAATGGAAGAAAGAGAGGGCGTTAGATTTAATAGACACCGCCTGTCATGTTGCAGGACTATTAAACAAAAGGGAGATTGATAGTAAAATAGCAAAGATAACTGTTCGAAATATATGGGGATTTCCATTGCCAGCGTCTTCCGAGTCTTCCAGCAATGATATTTTTGATAAAATACTCACATCAAGTGAGGGAGTAAAAATTTCTCGCTCGTTTAAATTTACGGAAAATGCCAAAAATATTATATCATCCTCACTGGAAATCTCGGTAGAGGATTCATCCGAGGAATCCTCTGAGATTTTTAATTCCACCCAAATGGGTATACTTAAGGCCCTTCATCATATTATGGAATGTTATTCTGATGTTGTCTCACTGAATGAGGACGTATGTGTTAGAGCATTTATAACATTGTTACCGCCTGTAGGATGGAGAAAAGGGGCAAAGCAGTATATGACAATGATACTAAAGAAATATGAGAAATGGATGGAGAAAGATGATGTAGAGGAATTACTAAGTATCCACGACATCAACTTTAAATTGGACGATATAAAGGCGGTATTGGATGATGAAATTATGTTTCAGAATAAGAGAGTATATAAACAGTGCCTAATGGTACTTGCTGTGGCCCTAAAATATCTTTCCTGTTCAAAGAAGCAAAGATACGATTGGCTTATGCGTAGGGTAAAAAGACTTTCATCCCTTTCAAAAATATCCGAATCTGTAAAAAATGATTCTCAAACTCAAAAAGGAATTATAGAAATAGAGGGCGGACTTACATCGTTTGAATCCGCGGGGTGGGTAGCGGTCATTGCAAATTCCGCCAGCACAAAGATTCCCAGTGGAAAGCCTGTTACGGATGCGGTATTTAAAACATATCCATATTCCAATATATATGTAAATAGAGTTTCCGATAATCACTATGAACTTGGAAGTATTATACAAAAACAGCCCGTGGACAAGGAGGTTGTATTAGAATCGAATAGAGAACATCGATATATAGCATGCATAATATCTGAATTTAGTCGGGGTCCACCTAAAAAAATACATGATACCGTCTCAAAAAGAAAGGAGTGGTTTGAGTCGGGTATAAAAACGCTATTTTCAATGAAGGAAATAAAGAGTATAGCCTTTTCTTTACAACAGTTAAAACCCGACGGCTATAGGAATATCATTGAAAAATATTCCAACAATACAGACAAAACGATATATATACTAACTGGAGAAACAATGGCAATAAAACCCACCTACAAGGCCGGTTTATAGAATTCCATTATTTATAAATATTTCAATACAAGGCCGGTTTATAGAATTCCATTATTTATAAATATTCCAATAATACAGATACAAAACCGGTTTATAGAATTCCATTATTTATAAATAATGGATTACATAAAATTAAGAAATAAATTTATACTGATAAGAAATGAAGAGCAAAATCTTAGACTCGAGATTCAAAAACTCGAGGCAAATACACAAAATCTTAAAAATATTTTGGTCAGAAAGGAGGGATTTCGAAATCTATTAAATCTTGCCCATGATGCTATGTTTCAATCTGCTCTCAAAGGGTTGGATACAGTTAGAGTCTTTTTAACATTGGGCATTGAAATAAAGACCAAATCTCCCCAAATGTTAGAGAATATTTTGACGGATTTAAGAGCGAGAATAGAGGAACTATTCAAGTCCGTAGGAATAAAAGATGTCGTTGTGGAGAATATGTTAAGTTTTAAAATAAACCACCCAAATGAGCATATTCCAGATTCCAACTCGGATACCATAATAAGTTTTAAATTTTAAAACCAGTTTTGCAATTGCAAAACTCCTCAAAGGATAGTAGACCATAATAAGTTTTAAAACCAATTTAGCCATTTGCAAAACTCCTCGAATGATAGTAGACCATCATTATTATTGTCCAAAACGTCAAAGTCAAACTCTGTATGACTTATACCCAATTCGTCCATCATGTTTTCAAATTGGTTATATGTCATTTTTCTATTCTGATCTTTAGTGTAAGATGTGTATAATCTATATGCTTTGCGCAATAGATTTGACGTCTCTCCCGTAAAATAATTATACTTGTTTTTACTTACCCACCAGTTACAAAACTCGTCAAACGATAATAGTCCATCCGAATCTCTGTCCATAAGTGCAAATGCCGCTCTCGCCTCTTGAAATTCGACTCCCCTTAACTCTTTAACATGTCTGCCCAATCTCGATAATAGGAGTACAAATTGTTGAAGACTTAAATTATTATTGCGGTCTTTATCGTATTTGTTAAAGACCGCACGTAGTACGTCTATATCTTCATCTGTAAGTGTGTCCATTTAATTAAATGGATATATTATTTCATTTCCATTCTGAATATATTTTATCTGGAAATGAAATATTCGGATTTGTAGTACTACAGATTTGTAGTATTACAAATTACTACAAATCTGTGTGCATATATGGGGGTATTACCTCCACCTTTGTTCTATTTAAAATAAAGAATATTACAAGTGCTCCTATGCCTGCCAAAGCAGCCACCCCCGCGAATGTGGTTGAAATTATGGATATTATTTTTGATGTACACCATTCTCCATGTTTACAATGGTCAAACGTATATATGTTACAAATATTTGAGACGCATAATAAAAGCACGGCGATGCTTATAAGAATATAACTTTTATTATATAATGATCTATCTCCAAAACACATAATTTTGTTTATATGAATCGATTCATATAAATGTCTTTACATCTTTAAGAGAATATCGATTTTTCGCAAACTTTAATCAGACATGATTCATATTCATCAGACGATTCATCAGACACGATTCATCAGACACGATTCATCATATTCATCAGACAAAGTCTGATGAATCGTGTCTGATGAATATGATGAATATGATGAATCGATTAATTTAATATGCCGGAAGAATTGAGTCAACTTTCTGAAACTCCCATTTTTCCAATTTCCCCATTTTTAAATGACAATTGAGGATAGATCTATGAATATGATCGATATCCACAGAAGAACCAATCCGCGGTATATTTTTTGTCTTTAAATCGCCGATATATTCCTTAATACCCTCCATTAAAAGACTTGTCCAACCGTCAAAGGGAAGAATTTTTGGTCCATCCAAAGATAGTCCAAGATATTCTTTAGAATTGCCGTCTCCTATCACCCATTGACCCTTACAAACGCAAGGGACACCTTGTAAAAAATTACGAACCTCTTCATTTGAAGGTTGAATGTAGAGCATATTTTTACTTTTGTCGTGATTTAGAAAAAAAGATGAAAATTCGTCTTTCGTTAATGTGAGTGAAAATTTTCCTCCATACTTTAAAACATCGCCCCATTCCTCGTTGGCAATTGTTACAATCTGAGCAAATATGGAACAGTCCATGTGACAGTCGGAGCCTTCATATATTCTATGGAGAAATTGTTCTGGAGTTTCATCCTTTTGGGCGGTATGAAACCATACATATTTATCTTTTACCTTTTCGGCTTTTGCTAAAATGGGATTTTTATAAAAATCGATTTCTTTTTTATTAAATTCAAAAGAGGTATTTGGAAATAGATTTTTTAAGATATCACAAAGTTTTGTTATCATTATTTGTTAATGACAGCGTTTCTAAAATTTAAATCTCATTTTTCCTTTATTGGATAATCAATTAATAGATTCATCATATTCATCAGACAATTCATCAGACAATTCATCAGACAATTCATCAGACTTTGTCTGATGAATATGATGAATATGATGAATATGAATGTGTCAGAGGTAATCTGAGGAATTAAACGTTGCCCTTCCTCCGCATCGCCATCAAGTACGCATTACTCGAATTTGCTGTATTAGTTGTAATATCTACCTGAGTAGGAGTGTACATGTCTTTATTTGCATGAGAGGATTGTTTTTTAGAATCTGAACATCTACTCATAATACTTAGAGAAGTCTCCTTATTGTCTCCACTTGACCTCAATAATTTATCAATTATCACTAAAATATCCTCCCTATGAGGTTTGGCCTCGTCTGCGGTCCATTTTTCAACATCATTTTTAACTTCCTTTAAAAATTTGTCCATATTGTTTCCCGAGGATATAGCGGCATAGATTTTGTTTAATCTTCTCTCCTTTGCAGAACTGTAATAGTCAGAGAGGATTTTACTTGGAACATTTCCGTCTTTGAATTTCGCTTCCATTATGATCTTTATGGTATTCATTGTCGAAATATCCGTATAGGTTAGCATTATCCTCCCCTTGTTATTTTTGTCATTAAGTTTACCATTAATGAAAGGGTAGAAATCTTCATTTGGAACGGTAAAACCGGTTGCAAAGCGTCTCTCATTGTAAAGGCATCCGATACTATTATGACCAATTATACGTCTAAGCGCGTCCACATTATTTCCTGGATAATTATCCAACCCCCATAACGCATTGAAACCCCAAGAGTTTAGATATTCGTTTGCCAAAGATCCAAATACGAGAGGAATCTGTTCCTTATTTTTAACATAGGTAAACTCCCCAATAGCGGTAAGTACGTCCACATTAAATTCTTTTCCATATCCCAAGGCGACGATTTTTGTATTGGATGGTGTCTCCTCTACAAGAGATTTAAAACTTTTGATAGTCTGATATCTTCCAACATTGCTTTCTCCGTCGGTCAATACAACTATCCATGTAAATTTCTTTGGATTGGTTTTTTCGAATGCCAACTTTATAGCATCTCCCATATTGGTCGTTCCTCCGGCCCCAAGTTTAGATATTGTCTCATTCCAAGCCGTAGCCCCTGTCTCATACGATGCCCCAGCCTTCATAGACTTTAGTGTCTCCCCAGTCGTCCCCATCAAAAGTTCTTCCGGTACTCCCATCATAGATTCTAATGTTCCCCCGGCAGTATCCTCCATCATAGATTTTAGTGACCCTCCGGCGGTTCCCTCCATTATGGTCAGGTTTGCCAGGTTTGGGTTTGCTTTGGAGTTTTGTTCTTGAGCAGACGTATAGAGCAATTTCGCCTCCTCATTAAATCCTATAAGATCAATAGCAATGAGATTTCTCCAGTCCATTTCGAGTTCCATTGAATTCCTCTTATCCGTTTTTAGATTGCGATTCAAAATAGCATCTCTAAATGCCAAGAGAGATGCCTTAAGAGCGGGAATACTTTTTCTCATAGAACCCGATAAATCCACAACAAAGATAATTTCTTTATTGGCGGAAGGAGAGATTCCAGGACCTGCTATAACTTCGGAGTACACCAAGTTCTCCTGGGTCGATCCTAAATTGCATTTGTAAGCTGTAACATTTATTTTAAGTTTGTTATTATTATTATCCATGATATTCATGTATTGTGGTCTATATAGATTATCTCAAATATAAATCTCAGTTTTTCTGAGATTTAATAAAGGTAATATATATATATATATATATACATATGGAGTTAAAGACAGAACACATTATTATTTTGCTCTTTATATTTGTATTGATATTCGTTGCAATACGTTCTTTAAATCGCAGTGCATACGTTAGATTGGAAACGGAATTTCCAGAGACAGGTATAATAAATACAGTTTGCAGATGTACCCCCCTAATGCACGACGAATATGAATGTGAGTACAAGGGATTAAAGAAATTAAAATGTCCAGATGGCAGAGAATATTGCTGCACCTCCGATAGAAGAATATGTATGTGGGAGGCATGCAGAATTCCTTGGTGAATGAAATCTTAACCCAAAGGTTAAGATTTGACTTTAAGACTAAGATGCATACTCACAATGAACGCATACATTTTCAATATTACTCCTCATATTATTCCATACACATGCTTTACAATATACTCCATCACAACGCTTGCACTTCTTGCAGTTTGCCGTTAGGCCGCATCCCCCACATCCATCACATATAGCTACATTTGAACCATACTCTTCTTTAAGAAATTCTACCAATTTAGTGAATTCCTCCGTTTTATTATCCATATTTGTATCATTCTTTGTGATTTTAATTAAAATTTTCAGTTTTTCATGTCTGAATTCCAAATACATATATTATAAATTATATATCAATATGGATTGTGTTAGAGTTTCGGAAAGAGAGGTTAGTGGAGAAGTTTGGGATGCAGACTATAAAAGATTAAGCGATGTAAATTCTAAGGAGGCATGTAGGCAGGCGTGTGTTAGCGACTTGGACTGCGTAGCATGGAAATATGGAGGGGGAGAATGCAGTGTAGCGGACTCTATAAGAGGAAGTTATCCTCATTTGCTAATCGGTAGATCGCTAGTTAGCGATAGCGGTATTGGTTCAATAGCCATGGCAAGTGGTCTTATAGCATGCGAAAATACCTACAGTATGCTAAAGACATTGGGAATGGTGTTTTTAATAGGAGTTATTCTTGTAGGAGTATGGTATCTATTGAGATGTAAATCTAAATCTAGGTAGATTCTTTTAGAAAAGCTAAAAGAATCAAGTTTAGAAAAGCTAAAAGAATCAAGTTTAGTTTTTCTAAAAGAATCAAGTTTAGTTTTTCTAAAAGAATCAAGTTTAGGCTGTACCTAAAGAATCAAGTTTAGAAAAGCCTAAAGAATTCATTTTTTAAAATTAGACATGTAACTGTGAATGGGAGGAGTTGTTCCAAACACGGAGGGATCGATATCGATTTCTTCATCATCGGGGGGTTTAACTATGACATGTTGGGTTATGTCGTTAAGAGCGTAATTTACAGAAATGGAGGCAAATCCCTCATTTCTAGACAAACATACAAGGGTTTGTTCCTGTTCTCCCCAAAACAATTTGCCCAAATTATACTTTGATTGTCTCTCTTTTGTTATTGGGTCTATAATGGTTCCTGTTATATCTTGGCACATATAGATAAGATAAATCATCTCATCGTTGCTCTGAAATATATTAAACTTTTTACAATCCTCTATTCTAACGATTGGAAATTCTCCATCCGATGGAGAATTTCCCGTACGAATATGAATATTGGTATTGGAGCATTTAAAAAATTCTGCCATTCCAATGACAGGACTTCTAAGGGATATTTGACAATGGTCGCATCCATGAAACATTAGTCTAATAAGTTTTGTCATTACAAAAACTCTACACTCATGAAGATTACAAAAATAGACATATCTATATCTATCCTTTGGAACTTTTGTTAAGGGAGAATTTTCCCCATCCGCATTTCGGTATATAAGAAAATATAATACTCCGGTCGTAGGACTTTGATAATCCCGAATAACTATTGAACATTTCTCCTCGTTACGAATCTCTACAACTGGGGGAGGTGGAGCCTTCTTTGAGATCTCTTTTTTGGCCAATCCTGCGGCTATTCTAAGGCGGTCTGAAACGTTATCTACAACTGTTATATTTCTAGGAATTTGCGATTTGCTTTCGTCCTTTTCTTTAAAGGCATTCGGATTCATACATCTCGATGGATCCATTTTATCTTATCTTTCAATGTTTTAAAAGAGAATTAACTATTCGGAATATGAGCAATTTTAATAAAAATTCTATAAGTTACAAGTTGGAGAATCAGGGTCAATCGACTCAATCTGCGGTTGTGATATCGCAAACGCAAACACAACCGCAATCGAAACCTGCGGTTGTTGTTAAAAATCAGCCCAATGGAATAAAGATAAATACCCATTATTACGATGGAAAGATGGAAGGAAGAAAGGGGGAATTGAAGGATAGTTTAAAAAGAGCATCGGAGATTAATCCAATGACAAAGGTTGCTGCCTTTGACGATTTGAATACGTTTATAAATGGTTTGTCGGAAAAAACACACAATGCTATTAAATGTCTATCAGCAATTATAGAATCGCATAAAATGTGTGAAAGACAAAAATCGTGCCCCAACTATGATCCTATAAATAATCTTTTTGCAGATGATTTATTATATCTTTGTTATGAAAAAATATGTGTAGAGAAAAATACGGACTTTACATTGGAATTTCTAATACAGTTGGATGGAATGATAACCGGTCTCTGTCCACAGGGAAGATGTACTCGCTTATTTCAAATACTTTTGGCGTTTTCAAATGAATAATCGGACATCGATTCTAATCGAAGTGTAGACATGGAAATTTCCAATTATGTCTGCGCGGAAATCCCATCCGCCCATTTTTGAAGATTGTCACTTATTTTTCCATTCCGGAAAGATTTAGTGAGAGATAATCTCTTTTTAAAAGGTTGTCTTGGATCTAAATGAGATTTCGATTTTTTTAAAATCGGAGATTTAGACTTTAGTTCACTTCCTATAGGAGGAAAGTCCGATTTTTTAATTTTAAAATTGGAACCAATATTGATGAGTTCTACAATTCTTACCTCAGATGAAAACGTTTCAACGCGTTTATAATCTTCATTGGATAAATTTATTGTCGTCCATTCACTTAGGATTCTATTAACAAATCCGGTTGGTAGGTGCCAAGAGAGCATTTTATAACCCAAGCCCCTATTTTTTGGAACATTTCCTGCACATGGAAGCTCTCCATATTCCGCCATAAGAACCAAAGCAGAATACGCGTGAATCCATTTTTTGGATATAAACTCTGTTCTAAGCTGCCAATACTTTTTATATGCATTACCATTATCCACTACTACGCCGTTTTGGCGATGGGCCAAAAACCATTTTAAATAGCTGTTTGTATTTAAACGATTACCCGACATAAGATGTATTTTCAGTTTAGGCTCTTTCTTTTTAAAAGAAATGTCTTTGTCGTCAACGATACACGTCCATGTTCTAAAAAACTGCTCCGAACAAATAAACCATTGTTTGGCTATAGGACATTTGTTGTCTTCCTTATATTCTAGACCCTGTATGCATACAAGATCCCCAATGCGAGGAGGAATCTCGCAAAGTCGAATGTACCTATTGTCGCCAAATCGAAGGTTTCCATTTTCGATACAATTTTCCGATTTTAGAGATATTTTATAACCATCGTGGTTATCCGTGCATCTAAGAGAATTTCCGCTAGTAAATGCTTCAAATTTCTTATAACGAACCTCTCCGTATTGTCTCAGACGGGTATATGAGCTTTCATAGTTTACGAGTTCTTCCGGCGTTTTAAAGAAGACCCGAGCGATTTTACTTCCAACATTGGTTACCACACTTGCTTTAATAAAATATTTGTCCTCTAAATCCAATTGTGAAACTCTACGAAAAACCATTGTTCCAAACAGTTTTGTAAAAGCTGTACGAATCTCATTCGAGGTCTTTTTTGAAATTGTAGGTACATTATCGTTTTGTTTTATTTTTGAATTTGACATTGTTAATTCTTCACTATTCAAAGTGAAGAATTCAATTATAAATCTCATTTTTCCAGATACTTTTCCTCTTTTGAGGAAAAGTATTATATCCTCTTCGGAGAGATATCCCGATCCTTCTCCTTTTTCGAGGAAAAGCTTCTCCTCTTTGGAGGAAAAGGATCAACGCCGTTTACGTTTGTAAAACGGCCTTTCTCCGTTACGATTGGGATTAAACAATTCTGGAACTATATATATAAAGTTTTTTAAAGCTATTTTATATACCACATTGGGATTATTTTTATAATCTTTATGATACTCTAAAATTATGTTATGTGTTGGCAATATGTTTCTGTCCACAGCTCTTCTAACCATGCGATATAAATCGTTTGTAGTATGATTATATATGCAATCTCTTTCTCTACATAAATCTGAAGCTCTTACACACAAGATATATGTTCCGGGTATACTCCTCACCCCATTTCTATGAGCTTTTAAACAATCCTTCTCACGGCAAGAGTTTGAGCATCTTACCAAATTATGCTTAAAACTGCAAAGAACATATTTTATAGGACAATTTTCTCCCTGTGAACAATGTCCTTTACTATAATCTATCTCTACACCATCAATCTTTTCGATTCCTCTTTTAATAGGACGAGTCCTGTTAACAGGCCTCCTCCTGTTAACAGGAGGCCGTGTATTATATGTAGGCGATGGTGGGGGAGAGATATACTCTCCCAACTCCAATTCGGTAGGAGACGAATATTTAGGGAGAAGAGAATTGTATATTTCCTCTTTGGTTATGGGAGTATATCCGGTAGTGCTATATCCAATGTTGTCACATAAATCGTATGATGGATAACTTGTAAACGGTTTGTTTGAAACTGATTTCAAACGCCGCAAATTACCCACGGATTGTAAACTAGATACGGTCTGTGGAATATACTCGTCGGGAATATTTCCCGATAAATGCACACCGGGATCAGTTCCCGACGAGTGCACATCGGGAACATTTCCCGATGTGCACTGAAAAGGATTGCAAGATAATCGAGGATCTGGTATTTTATATTTTGCATAAGGGGGGATTATTTTGGTTTCCATTGAGTTTAGATATTTCATTGAATTTCAATTTGAGTTTTCATTTTTCCGTAACTTTCGAGGACGAATTGAGTTTGGACACTCAAAATCGGTTCAATAAATATCCTTTTATCTACTTTAAAAGAATTGGTTCTTTAACAACTACGGATATACCTCCCTCCTTTGCATCGTCAGAATCGTATCCTAAAAAGTCCATTGGTACAACATCCTTTGGTTCTACACTCTGAGCTAATATCCCCATCGATTTATATACCACCGCAACAAGTTCGCTACAAAACAGCCAGTCCTCCGTACCCGTCATTTCCTCCACCTCATCTCTACCACATCTTATACATGATATTAGGGACGAAAATAGACTGTAAGGATTGGCGTCGTATCTGACTCCATTTAGTCTTTCAAATAGGGCAGTGAACAACTCTCTTGTATTTTCAAAACCCATTACCTTTTCTCTGCATTCATCTAAAAGATGAGCCACTGCTATTCTCGTATCCGCAGGTTCATTGTATTTATCAAATACCTTATCAAAGTCACGAAGTTGAACACCTAGAAACGACTCTCCGTCGATATTCGTTACCCCCTCCCCCAGCCTTCCGCTCATTGTGGACTCCCAAATATACACCTTATCGTCCTTCAATCTAGAGTCGTTTAATATATCCGATTTCACAATCATTCCCACGTGAGAGAATTCACTGGAACTTAGTCTATATCCTGAAGACGACGTTTTATTTAACTTTCTCTTTTCTAAAAACCTTATAAAATCGGAAATAAAATCGCCCCCCTTAAACAGAATAAGGTCAAAGCTTTTAAGGCTATCTCTAATATCGGAATAAGATTTACATTCTAATGCAGACATTTCTTTATATATAAATACTATTATTTTACAAATCTTTCTGTTCCTCAGAATAACTATTTATTAGCCAATATCCATGATAGCCTAATGCTGAAAAGCCAAGTAACATTAGGATGCTATACCAAAAGGCATTAATCTTCTTGCCTCTAAAGTATTGAATACCAACGTAAAGAAGAATTGCAGCTATAAAGATGTGAATAGAATAAACAAACTGTAGATAAGTATGACGAGATGACATTTTCGTCTTTTAATTAAAACTCTTTTATTTAAGGTAAAGATAATGAATTTCAAAAACAGTGTTCCACAAGAATACGCAGAAAAGTTAACGAGATTATTAGGCAGACCAACAATTATAGGTGAAAAGGTCATTGGTTGGGAAAATGTACCCAGTCCTTATATAAGGATTGAGGTAAGAGACGAGTATATTTTTCACGACTTTCCCGCCAAGCATCATGACTTTGTATACTCTTATGTCAAAATGAACATTGAGGTAAGTGTTGCATGCAGACTTCTCAAAGTGTCTGGAAGTATCCTTATCGATCTTCTCAAAAAGGAGGTGGGAGCCAGATGCGGAGGCCTTACCGCCAACGATGTAACTCTTAGTTTTGTCCACGATGTTATTAACAATAACATCCAAGCATCTAAAAAGGAGTATGCCCGTAGAATCATAAATAAGATTGTAACTGTAGATAAATATAACTTGAGTAGGCGATTTGATAACATTCTCAAGAGAGAAAACGAGGGATGTATCATT
>SDBT01002857.1_pt1 | contig 30145 bp, 27 predicted proteins | sample 2277101 | NCBI WGS metagenome assembly SDBT01 (sample SAMN10404973, study PRJNA504765) | marine sediment metagenome | isolation source: marine sediment core GS10_PC15, 103 cmbsf | place: Arctic Ocean: Southern Knipovich Ridge | collected 2010
AGGAATACATTGAGTATTTCGAGGATTAAAATTTGAGCCTGACGCAGACACGGAGTGAAGCATAGCGCTCAATTGGGCGAAAGGGGGTGTTTTTCAAAGGTCTCTATATGTCAGAGCAGGCCAGACGATCGCTCGTGTCTTCGACACATGTTCGATGATGCGGGAGGAAAGTCCGGGCTCCGCAGGGCAGGGTGCTTCGTAACGCGAAGTCGCGGTAACGCGAAGGAAAGTGCCACAGAAAAGATACCGCCGTGTAAGATTGGCTAGTTTGTATCTTGCGCGGTAAGGGTGAAAAGGTGCGGTAAGAGCGCACCAGTTTCCCGGGTGACCGGGGAAGCTAGGTAAACCCCACCCGGAGCAAGACCAAATAGGGAGGCGTTTGAGGGCGGCCCGTCCGAGCTTCCGGGTTGGTCGCGCGAGGTATTGGTCAACCAATACCCTAGATGAATGATCGTTGTTCCGTAGAGGGTGACCGATACGGAAGACAGAACCCGGCTTACGGGCTGCTCTGACATTACCCCTCCCAAGGAGATTTAGCATGTCGCAGGCAACTGCTATGCAGCAAGAGGGTGTTGTTATTGAGAAGTTCAAGCTGTTTTCCGAAGATTTCCTCAAGTGTTGTACATACCTTTGTGTAAGTGAGCCTTCGCGTGAGACCTATACCAAAGGTCTGTATGCTCAAATGTTGTCAAACTCCAAACTATTGGAGGATTTGCTGGACTGTCATGGGGCCAAGAACAGTTCCAGGTGGTACTACTATCGAGAATTGGTCTCCAGTGTGAGAAACCTTTCAGAGGCCTGTTACTCGCTGAGACACATTTGGATCCGGATGCCGTTCTATAACTTGACAGACACGGACAAATTCGAGCAGGATGGGTATGCGGTTCACAAGTTTCTTATAGGCTCTCTGCGTGAAATCTGCTCCAGGGCATTGGATGAGGCCAGGCGCCTGCAGATAGAGCTGCCCTCAGAGCATTTTGTGTGGGAGGATTTCCCCGGGATGCGCACGGATGCAACCCTGGAGTCCGATATTGATGATCAGAATTTAAAGGAGGAGCAAAAGAATATTGTCAGGATTACCACCGAGTTTTTGACGGTGGCCAGGAGCTTTGAAATGCACGGCTTCTACCGGCCTTACGCCAATGACGAAATTCTCACCATTGTTCCCAGCAGATTTAACGAAGAACAGGCCCGACGATCTGAGATGGTCGTGCACAGCCTTCAGTCTTCCTTTGACACGTACGTAAACAGAAGCGGTCTTCAATTTCGAAACGTCAAGCTCAAGAGCTTGCGAGGATACATCTCAATTGCTTTGCACCTTCTGGAGTTGACACGCCGCCTTCTCCATTACTACGAACGCCACCTTTATGAGGTGGGCTACAAGAACATCTACAACAGGGTGCGAGATCAGTTGACCGGGGCTGTAAAGCCTGAACAGATTCTTGACTGCGTCTTCAATTACTGCCTGTTTTATGTGTCACACTTTTTGGCAAATGGTCAGGAGCTTGCCCAAGAGCTTCTGAATGAAAATATTGAGCGAGGTACTATTACAGTTGGCGTGCCGCAAAAAATGGGCTTTCATAGCCGGCCAAGTCTTCTTGTAGCCAAAATCGTGGAGCATTACGGTGGCCAGGTGGAGCTGTGCGTCGATCACAGCCGGTTTGATGCCAGTAGCGTGCTTGATCTCCAGTGGGCAGGGGGCAAGATTCAGAAGGAGAACATAAAAGAGGTTGTCTTTGAAGGGGACATGCGCGCCTTGGCCGATATTAAGATCCTGGCCCATGCAAACTACGCGGAAGACTCCATGGGCAAAGGGATACCTCTGCCGAAAGAACTTTCCTATCTAAAGCCGTGACCGCTTCGCAAAAAAGTCTATCTGTCCCGACTTCTCGGGATTGCGCTTCATTTTTTGCGATTCCATCAAGCCTGATGGAACACACTGGATCATCATGGACAGACAAGATCAAAATAGAGTTGCCGCCATCATTGTAGCTGCGGGCCAAGGCGTTCGAATGCAAACAGCACAGAAGAAGCAGTACATGATGCTGGGAGGACAGCCTGTGCTGGCCCACAGCCTGCGTGCGTTTGGACAATGTGATGTCATAGAAGAGCTATTTGTGGTCATTGCCGAGGGTGATAATGGCCTATGTGAAAAAGAAGTCATTGCCCCTTTGAAACTTTCAAAAAAGGTCCATCTGGTTTCAGGCGGGACCACGAGGCAGGACTCTGTTTTCAATGGTCTGGGGGCCTGTGAGGGCAAATGTGACCTGGTTGCCATCCACGACGGTGTCAGGCCCCTGGTCAGGGTTCAACAGATCGCCGAATGTGTGAGGGTTGCAAAAAAATATGGAGGATGTATCCCGGTGGTAGAGCCAACGGACACCATAAAGACCGTCGACGACCAGGACCGTGTGATAGTGACATTGAAGCGTCACTTGCTTCGCATGGCACAAACCCCTCAAACGTTTTATTACGATCTTGTCCGGGGTGCCCACATGGCCGCACAAAAAGAGAACTATGTTGGAACCGACGATGCTGAACTGGTAGAAAAGTGTGGAGAGATAGTGAAGGTCATCCCGGGCGATCGCCACAACATAAAGGTCACGACGCCAGAAGACCTCAAGGTGGCCGAGGTTTTACTCACCCATCGATCAGCTGGTTAGCTGTCATCTCGGGTGGGATCTCGATATTCATGAGTTTGAGAACAGTGGGGGCTACATCAGCCAGTTTGCCTCCTGTTCCCAGCTTTTTACCCTTGGCATGCCTGCTGACATAAATCAGCTCTACCGGGTTAAGCGTGTGGCTGGTCTTGACGCGCTTGGTCTCAGGGTCTATCATCTCTTCGGCGTTGCCGTGGTCAGCAGTGAGCAGAATCTCAGCATCCAACTCAAGGAGCCGCTCGATGCATCCCCCTACACAGTCGTCTACTACTTCGACGCCCTTGATGGCAGCTTCCATGTCTCCAGTGTGACCCACCATATCGCAGTTGGCAAAGTTTATGAGTACAAACGCGTATTCACAATCGTTTTTGACAAGTTGTAGAAACTTGTCTCTCACGTCAAAGGCATTCATCTTCGGGTGTGATGCGAATGTTGCCGGGTCATACTGGCCCTTCACCTCAATTTGATCCTCCCCTGGATAGGGCTTGGTGGATTTTCCATTGAAAAAGCTTGTAACATGGCGGTACTTCTGTGTCTCGGCAAGGCGCAGTTGCTTTAGGCCCTTGTTGCTAATTACCTCTCCCAGCAGATTCCCCATGCCTCCTTCGGAATCCATGGCTCCGAGTATGAAGCGAGGAAACTCGTCGTAGTAACGGGTAAGGCCAACGTAGAGACAATCCGGGCGGCGCGAGCGTGTTGCCTTGCAGTCATCTTCGACAAAGGCCATGGAAAGCTGGATGGCACGGTCCTGCCGGAAGTTTGTGTTGAGGATGGAGTCGCCGTCCCTGACCCCGTCGTAATTTCCGACAACGTAAGGTGGAATGTACTCGTCAAACATCTCGACACCATCCGGTGTCTTGTCGTTTTCGTAAGACTCTTTGACTGCAGCTTCGGCGCTTTTGGTCTTGCGGCCGGTGGCGTTTACGATGCAGTCAAAAGCAGTGCTCGTGAGTTCCCAGTTATTGGAGCGATCCATGCCATAGTAACGGCCCATGATGGTGCCCACACGACAGTTGCCCAGCTCTTTCATAACCTCGTTCAACTGATCGATGTATTGGAGCGCGGAACGGGGTGGTGTGTCGCGGCCATCGGAAAAAATGTGGACGATGATCTCTTTTACACCCTGGTTTCGAGCAGCGCGCATGATCGAAAACATTTGATCGCAGTGAGCGTGCACTCCTTCATCCTGTAAAAGACCCATAAGATGGAGCCTGGAGTCGTTGGTCTTGCAGTTTTGCACCAGGCTTTTGAAGTGACGTGCTTCAAACAGGGAACCGTCCGTCATCCGGTCGTTTATTCGCTTAAGCTCCTGGATTACAATTCGGCCTGCGCCCATGTTCAGGTGGCCGACCTCGCTGGATCCCTGATAGCCGTGGGGCAGACCAACTGGCTCTCCAGATGTATGGATCAGAACCCACGGATAATTGGCAAGATAAGAATCCGCGTTGGGTGTTCTGGCCGCCTGAACAGCGTTTCCCTCGCTGCCCTGGCGATGCCCCCATCCATCGCGGACTATTAATGCAACAGGTTTCATGAAAACTCCCTGTGAGCGAATAGCACGTATATGGCAAAATGACAATCTTGTTCGAGTGAAACATTATAGGTTTTTGAAAAAAGGATAGGGACATTTGTTCCGAGTTCACGTGTTAGGCGGTTTATGACAGACGCCGTGACGAAGGCCATTTCTCAACCGAAAAGCTGCAACGCCTGGTGGGAACACCTGTTAGGCTGCAGGGTTTACATGTGTGCTGTTTTGTGCTAGACAAGTGATCTAAACGGTTAATAGTATTGAGAAACAAGGTGTTTGTCAGTTGTTAGGGTAGGCACATGATCAGTGTCGAGAATCTCACAAAGAGTTATGGCGGGCAAGTTCTCTTTGAACAGACGAGCTTTAAGATTAATTCCCGCGAACGCGTCGGGCTCGTTGGAAGAAACGGCCACGGCAAGACCACCATGCTCAGACTCATTGTCGGAGACGAGAGTCCTGATTCAGGGGCCATTTCAATACCCAAACACCATCGCATCGGATACGTACGTCAGCACCTTGAGTTCACCGAAGATACTGTGTTGAAAGAAGGGATGAAGGGGCTGAGGCGAGAAGAGCGACATCACCACTGGAACGTTGAAAGAGTTCTTGCAGGACTCGGCTTTTCCGGCAATGATTTGTCCCGCCACCCCGAAGAGTTTTCTGGTGGATATCAGGTCCGTCTGAATCTCGCCAAGGTACTTGTTTCTGAGCCTGATTTGCTGCTTTTGGATGAACCAACCAACTACCTCGACATTACTTCAATCCGATGGGTTGAGCGTTTCTTGTTGGGTTGGCCTCGAGAACTCATCCTCATTACCCACGACAGGGGGTTCATGGACAAAGTCGTGACGCACACCATGGCAATCCACCGTAAAAAGGCACGTAAGGTTGAGGGAAACACGGAGAAGCTCTACGCTCAGATTGCCCAAGAGGAGGAAATATACGAAAAAACTCGAATCAACGACGAGCGGCGCCGAAAAGAGGTTGACGAGTTCATAAGCAGATTCAGGGCCAAGGCGAGGCTCGCCAATCTAGTGCAGTCCAGGATCAAAAGCCTTGAGAAGAAAGAAAAGCTGGAAAAGCTTGAGCGGATGCAAACGCTGGATTTTTCCTTCCGGAGCAGACCTTATCGTGGAAAATACGTGATGAGTGCCCTAAATGTTTCATTTTCCTACGATCCCAAGATGCCGCTGATCAGGGATTTCAATATTACCATAGGGGCTCGCGACAGAGTCTGCGTAGTAGGCAGAAACGGCAAGGGCAAAACCACTCTCCTCAGACTGCTCGCAGCAGACCTTAAACCTGATGCGGGCGAAATTGTATTTAATCCCGGCGTAACAAAAGGATTCTTTGAGCAGACCAACATCGCAACCCTTAACGAGGCGAGAACTGTGGAGGAAGAAATTTTCTATTCCCATCCAGACGTGGACAGGCAACTGGCCCGAAACATCAGTGGTGCAATGATGTTTGAAGGCGCTGCTGCTCTGAAAAAAATAGCAGTCCTTTCGGGGGGAGAAAAAGCCAGAGTGATGCTCGGCAAAATCCTTGGTGTACCTGTTAACCTTCTGCTTTTGGACGAACCGACAAATCACCTGGACATGTATTCCTGTGACGCTCTACTGGCGGCCATCGACAGCTTTGAAGGAGCAGTTGTGATGGTTACCCACAACGAAATGTTTCTCGACGCCCTTGCAGATCGGCTTGTGCTGTTCCAGCATGACGAGGTCCGTGTGTTTGAGGGAGGCTATCAACGCTTTTTGGAAAAAGGCGGTTGGAAAGATCAGTTAGACGTCCGAAGACTGGTGGAGCTTGACACTGAAAAGACTGCCGTCAAGCAAGGGGTGTCTGTGAAGTTGACAAAAAAGGAGATAAGATGCAGGCGCGCCGAGATTATCACTGAACGAGGCAAGGTGCTCACACCCATTGAAGAGCGTATTGCCCAGGTGGAACAGGAAATTGAATCGCGCGAGCAGGAACTCAATGAACTCAGCGAAGCAATGATGCAAGCATCACAGGCTGATGATGGAAAAAGGATAGCAATACTGTCTCGGTCTATTCACACGTGCCAACCTGCCATTGACAAGCTTTTTGATGAATTGGAAGAGTTCACAGGCCTTTTTGAAGAACACAGCGCCGTGTATGGGAAGAGATTGGAAGATCTTGAGGGTGAGGCCTAAAGGATACGGCAAGCGACAAGAAATTCTTTTGAGGTGGAGGAAAAACATGGACCAGGATAACACTGACAGGCGTGCTGAAACCGAATCAGATGAAGGCTTCGAAGAGTTGTTGAATCAGAGTATTGGTGAACCGATCCACTTCAGCCCCGGGGAAAAGGTTGAAGTGGTGGTCAGCCAGATAACAAGAAAGTGGGTTTTCATTGATGTAGGTGGTAAATCAGATGGTCATATTGCAGTCAATGAGTTTATTGATGATGAAGGCAACATCACAATCAAAGAGGGAGACACGATCCATGCCTATTTCTTGTCTTTCCGAAACCACGAACTGCTTTTTACGACCCGACTCACCGATCACACCGCAGGGGCCGAGCATCTTGAAGAGGTCTATCACAGCAGGATCCCACTTCAAGGTCATGTTGAAAAGGAAATCAAGGGGGGATTTGCAGTCAAGATAGCGGGAAACATTCACGCTTTTTGCCCTTATTCACAGATGGGACTGCACCGGGTTGAGGATGCGCGCCAGTATATCGGCCAGCGTTTGACGTTTAAGATCGTCGAATATGGCAAAAAGGGCCGCAACATTGTTATTTCCAACAGGACTGTTCTGGAGGAGGAACGCCAAGAACAGAAGGATGCCCTCAGGGAATCTTTGCAAGAGGGGGTGACGGTAAGTGGAGTAATCACCTCTATCAAGAAATTTGGCGCCTTTGTTGATATCGGAGGGCTTGACGGACTGATCCCTATCTCCGAGATTTCATGGGGTCGAGTGGTCGATATTAATACTGCACTCTCGGTCGGGCAAAAGGTGGATGTTGTCATCACGAAACTGGACTGGGAAAACGACAAATTCTCGTTCAGCCTGAAAGAACTTCAGCCCGACCCGTGGAACGACGTGGGGCTCAAGTACGTGGAAGGCTCCATTCACAAAGGCACAGTTTCGCGCCTTGCCCCTTTTGGTGCCTTTGTCACCCTGGAACCTGGCATCGACGGTCTCGTGCACATTTCAGAACTTGGAAAAGGAAAAAGGATCAATCACCCCCGTGAAGTGCTGGAAGAAAACCAGACCATTGAAGTCAAGATCGCCAGAGTAGACGAAAAGCAAAGGCGTCTCTCACTTGCACTGGTATCAGATGACCAGGACTCAGAAACCGTTGATTACTATAAGAAGCACATGGCTTCCAGCAGTCAGAAATTCTCTGGGTCTTTGGGCACGCTGGGAGATATTTTTCGCAAAAAACTGGAAGAAGAAAAAGGACGTAAGAAAGAATAAAGAGAGAAAATGGGGTAACATTTGTGGTCCCCTTCGGCTTTGCCGGCGGCCTACACGACCGAGACAGGGCCGTCGGTGACTGGAGCGCAAGGGATCCGATCGGCTTCGACGGGGCTTATGGGCAAAAAAAAGGTGCAGGAGTTCTCTTGACCCAGGACAGTGAAATACTGATGGACTAGCAGAAAAGGAGGCTGGAATGAAAAGAAGACGAAAGTATTTTGTCAAACCTTCCACTCAACTTAGACTCATGGCCACTACCATGTTAGCGACACTATTAATGAGCCTTTTTTCTACCTACTTCTTAATTAGATGCTCGGAATTCGTTGTTGAGGAGGGGAGAGAAAAAACGATTGTGCCGATTTACTCCATGAACCAAATCATTATGAGCCTGGAAAAAGAGAGTCACCCCAAGGATACAGCGGCGAAGGTGACCAGCCTGAAGAACGAATTACACTCTTTGAAGGAAATAATGGAAACACAGTACGCTGATACAGTTGAACAGTGGAATCAGGCAGAAAGGATCATACTTGCCGTTTTGTTTTGCTTTCTTCTATGTACCGGGCTTCTGGTTCTTATGTATTCGCACAGAATTGCCGGGCCTATGGTTAGAATAAGAACGGCCATAGAAATGCTTTGTGAAGGCAAAAACATAGCGCCCGTTCGGCTTCGTAAACACGATGAGTTCAAAGAGGTTGCAGGGGCTCTGGATAAACTAAGAACAAAATTGGTAGAAAGAGGTTTCCTGGAGTCCGGACGCTAAATAAGTTCGCAGAATTTGCGCTCAGATTTCAAATACGAGGAGGGACATCCCCCTCTTTTCCATTAAGTTATTCTTGCGCAAGCCCTTAAGTCGTCAAGCCGTGGCGATGCAGATGAGAGGGTGGCTTTGATGAATATGGTGGGCGGTCGGGGATTCGAACCCCGGACTTCCACCGTGTGAGGATGGCACTCTCACCGCTGAGTTAACCGCCCACAGCTGACGGCTTCGTAAAAAGTCCATCTGTGGCGTTGTGCTTCATCTTTCGTCATTCCGACGTACGAAAAGTACGCCTCATTCCCGACGGAGTCGAGACTGGCATATGAACTTTTTGCGAAGCCGTCAGTTTATTGACTTTTTACGAGACCATCACGCCTGTTAGCTTTACATAAGGGGTGTGAAGGCTAAAGTCAATATTTTTTGCTGTAGCTCACAACAAAGACGCGATGCGGACGAAGCAGAGTTTCTCTAATTCTTGAGTAAGTCAGCCGCAGACCAACACAGACATTTTGGCCGGCAGCCCCAAGGCATAGCCGCCAGCGTGTGTGCGGTGAACTGTTCCCGGTTGTTATTTTTTCGGCGGGCGGGACTTTGAAATACACTTTTTTAACTTTTCCATTTCAGCAGGGGTCAGGTGGCGGATGGCTCCGGGCGTGAGGCCCTTGGTCAACCGGATTGGGCCGTACCGGATACGCTTCAACTTCATAACCGGGTGACCCACAATCGTGCACATGCGACGAATCTGCCGGTTTCGTCCTTCCTTTATGGTGATCTCAAGCCAGGTGTTTTTTTCGGTTGAGCCTGTCTTTTTGACCCGGGCAGGTGCAGTGCGCCTGCCATCCAGCACAACGCCACGTCTCAGGCGTTCCAAAGTCGGTAAAGAAGGCACACCCTTGACCTTGCTCCGATAGGTCTTTGCCACGCCGTATCGAGGATGCTGAAGGTGCTGGGCGAGTTTACCGTCATTTGTAAGGATCAAGAGCCCTTCTGTATGATAGTCCAGACGTCCAACCGGAAATACTCGCTCCTTGATGCCTTTGACAAATTCGGCAATGGTGGGGCGGCCCTTGGGGTCATGCAACGTGGTCAGCACCGCTTTTGGCTTGTTCAGTGCAATCGTGACCTTGGGTTCCAGTCGGTGAATCAGGCGGTCGTCCACGCATATTTTGTCTTTCTCCCACACGACCTGGGTGCCGGGCTTCAGGACCACTTCGCCATTGACCACGACACGGCCCTGACAAATAAGTCTTTCTGCCTGACGTCTGGAGGCTACACCGGCCCTGGCTAGGACTGCTTGGAGTCGCTCGGCCATGCTTCTCCCAAGTCCTCCAAGTCCTTTAGGGTGGGAAGGTCTTTGAGGTCCTTTAGATCAAAGAATTCCAGGAAGCGCTTCGTGGTACCGTAGACAATGGGTCTGCCGGGCAAATCCTTGCGGCCCAACGCCCGGATGAGTTCGCGTTCAAGGAGGTTACGCAAAACTCCTCCACAGTCCACGCCTCTTAAGTGTTCTATGTCGCTGCGAAGCACAGGCTGCCTGTAGGCAATTATGGCAAGGGTCTCCATGGCTGGACGGCTCAAACGGGCCGGTCTCGCCTTCTTCATCCGTTTCGCCCAATGCTGGTACTCGGGTCGGGTTCGGAGTTGGTATCCACCGGCCACTTCTCTCAAAAAAAACCCGCGCTTTTGGGAATCATATTCTTCCGCTAGGCCTGCAAGGGCGTCTTGCACGGCCTTTCGGTCCTGCATTTCCAGAACCCCCCCGATCCTGTCTATGGTCAGGGGGACCTCGGACACAAATAGCAAGGTTTCAACAATAGCCTTTAGGTCATCCATTGAAAATCCTTATTATCCCGGAGCTTGCGTGCTGCATTATCCGTATCACTTGAACCTTTGCCATCTCAAGGATAGCCAAAAAGGTTGCCACGATTTCTCCTTTGGTAGTCTGTTTTTCAAAAAGTTCTTCAAAGGTCACCGAGTCACGCTGTTCCAGAAGATCTGCAATCTCGGAAATTCTGCTCTTGACCGATATGGTATCTGCGGTGATATAAAACGAATGTTCCGCTGATACTCGCTTGACTATTTTCTGAAAGGCGTCAATGAGTTCGAACAGACTCACCCGCACCAGATCTTGGGGTCCCTCGCCCAAAGACTCAGTGTCATCATAGTAACCGCGAACAAAGACGTCTCTGTCAATTCGATCCCGCTCCTCCAAGTCTTCTGCAGCGTGTCTCAGCTGTAAGTATTCGGCCAGAGGCCGCACAATCTCCATGCGGGGATCTTCGATCTCATCTTCTTGTTCGTGCTCAGCGGGCAGGAGAAGGCGGGACTTGATGTGAGCCAAGGTAGCCGCCATGACCAGAAATTCTCCAGCCATATCTATGTTCAGGCCTTTCATCAAGGTGAGGTACTCCAGATACTGTCCAGCAATCACGGAAATGGGGATATCGTAGATGTCCAACTCGCTTTTCTTTACAAGATGCACCAGAAGGTCCATAGGACCCTCAAAGAGATCTCCTAGCTGGACTTGATATGCTGTCTGTTCTTGTAGTTGTTCTGCCATAGTCGAGTTGAAGTGCCTAAAGTGAACTAAAGTGCCTGAAGTGAATTAATGCATACGGGGCGCTCCTGGCCGCAGAGCCATGAAGATACGGCCATACGTCTTTGGTTTTTGGGCATTCTAGGGACGCCTTCATAACTTGACAGCTGCTCTCACTTCTTCCATGGTTTTTCTGGCCACTGCCTGAGCCCTGTGATTGCCAGCTTCAATAATCTGCTTGACCGTGTCCGGGTTAGCCTCATAGTAAGATCGTTTCTCGCGGATGGGCGCCAACGCCTGTATGAGGTTTTTCGCCATCATCTTTTTGCACTCCACGCAGCCAATCTTGGCTTGACGGCATTCGGTATCGACCTGCCGGACGGTCTCTTGGTCTGAGTAAAGCCCATGGAAAGCAAAGACATTGCACACGCTTGGGTCACCCGGGTCGGACCGTCGTGCCCGCTGGGGATCGGTAATCATCTGACTTACCTTGTCCTGTATCACATCAGGGGAATCTGCAAGAAAAATCGCATTGTTATAGCTTTTGCTCATTTTTCGGCGATCAATGCCAAGGATCTTGGACGTCTCTGTCAGAATAGTATCCGGGATGGGGAAGGTCTCGCCATAGAAGTGATTGAAGCGTCGCGCAATCTCCCGTGTGAGCTCCACATGGGGGGCCTGGTCTATGCCCACGGGCACGCCGTTTGCCTTGTACATTATGATATCAGCAGCTTGGAGCACAGGATAACCCAGAAACCCGAAGGTGGAAAGATCCTTGTTCTTTAGCTCAGCTATCTGTTCCTTATAGGTGGGATTGCGCTCCAGCCAGGGCAGAGGCGTGATCATGGCAAGAAGCAAGAACAGCTCGGCATGTTCTTTGACGTATGACTGTACAAAGAGGGTACATTTCTCCGGTGAAAGCCCGACGCTCAACCAGTCTATGAAGATGTCAAGGATGTGGCCCTGGATTGGATCTGTCATTTCGTAATCACTGGTCAAGGCGTGCCAGTCAGCTATGAAGAAAAAACACTCGTATTCGTCCTGCATCCTTTTCCAGTTTGCCAGTGCCCCATGCAGGTTTCCAAGATGCAGTGCGCCTGTCGGCCGCATACCGCTCAAAATCCGCTTTTTAGCCATTCTGCAGTCTCCGATCTTGACGACTTCGAAAAAGTCGCTTTTGCTCAACGTGGTTGGGAAAAGGCGAGACCTTTGAAAAACGCCCCCTTTTCCCCAATGCTGGCGTTAGGCTCAAATTTTAATCCTCGAAATACTCAATGTATTCCTGTGGTTAAAATTTTCGCCTGCCTTGGCCTTGAACAAAATTGAACATTTTTCAAAGGTCTCAAGGCTTCTTACGATCCCATCAATTTTTCGCGCATACTATTCAGAATTCTTTTCCAAGCCAAGAAAAAAATTGACAGAGGCGGGGAATCTCGCAATAGCTGATTTTCACTCCTACCCTGCGCCGCTCAGGAATATCTTCAGAAATAGATTCATTATAGGCACCAGGATCCAGTCCAACGAGTTTGTCAACAACAGGAACATGACAATAAGAATCCCGAAACGTTCCACCTTTGCCAGTTGAGCGGCTTTGGCTGGTGGCAGCAGGCCAGCAAGTATCCGACCGCCATCAAGGGGCGGTATGGGAATCATGTTGAATATGGCAAGGATCACGTTGATTACCACACTGTATTTGAGCATGCCCAGCAGGTCCATATAGACCCCTGAGAAGAACCAATTGTTCCACAAGGGGCCAACACGAACCAGCAACCCAAATAGCAGGCCGCTGAAGAATGCGCACAGCAGGTTGGCAGCGGCGCCGGCTGCAGCCACCAATATCATGTCGCGTTGCCGCTTGGCCAAATTGTTGAAATTCACCGGGACCGGCTTTGCATACCCGAAAATGATGGGTGATTTAAGAAAGAAAAGCATCAAAGGAAGAATAAAAGATCCCATGAAATCCAGATGCTTTATGGGATTCAGCGTCAATCTGCCTGCCCACTTGGCAGTGGGATCACCCAGCCGGTAGGCCACCCAGCCGTGGGCTACTTCGTGAATCGTCACTGCAAACAGCAGCGGCACGATCATGATAATCAGTTTGTTGAAATCAAAGCTGTGAAGCATGGGTCATCTCTCTTCTATGTCTTCCAGTGTCCACGCACATACTCTACTTCGTCTTGGCGAGTCTTGACCTGGCCGTTTAGGCGGGCATCAAGAAGGCTGCCCAGGATCTTGCGATAGACAGGCCCGGGCTCAAAGCCCATTTCCATCAGGTCGTGTCCTTTGAGCGAGGGAGTTTCAGATCTCAACTGGGTAATGTATTTGGATACGACTCTCCATACGCCCTCATGAGTGGCCCTGGTCATAATATAGAGCAGGCTCTCGGCGGGAAAAGGACTCAGTTTTTTGTACAACATGCTGTTGGTAAAGCTCCTTTGACTTTCCAGCCACTTTGTGCACAAATCTGCCTGGATTTTGTCATGAATGAATACCTTCATGTATCGTTCAGAAAGTGCAAGGCGCTCGCAGAGTTGCTCCATATCCTCCTGTCCGAAGGATTTCGTGAGGGCCAGTAGATAGACGATCCATTTTCTACAGGACTCGTCCAGAAAAAGCAAATTGTACCACGCAAGCACCTTGTCCGCCGACGCGAATGTCTGCTCAACAGCAATGTTATAGACGATCTTGGGGTGAATCACTTTCAGGAGTCTGAACTGGCTCAACCGCCTCAAGGCCATTATGGGCTTTTCTTCCTGCAATATTTGGCGCAGTTCGGAAAACACTCGTGGTCCGCTCAACTCCTTGAAGAAATCCATTCTGACTGCGTTCTCGATCAAGCCTGAGGTCAGCTTGCCTATCTTGAAACCAAACCTCTGCTCAAATCGGACAGCCCGGAACGCCCGTGTGGGGTCCTCAACAAAGCTGAGGTTGTGCAGAACCTTTATTACCTTTCGTTTCAGGTCCCTCTGGCCCCCGAAGAAATCGATAAGGGTGCCAAACCGGTCGGGGTTGAGTCTTATGATAAGCGTATTGACTGTAAAATCCCGTCGATACAGATCGAGCTTGATGGAGCCCACTTCCACAGTGGGAAGTGCCCCGGGCGACTTGTAGTACTCAAGCCGGGCAGTGGCCACATCGATCTTGTGCCCGTTGGGAAGGATGACCACGGCAGTGGCGAATTTTTCGTGTGCCCGGACACGCGCCCCGACGTGAGCAGCCAGGGCCTTGGCAAACTCTATGCCGTTGCCTTCAATGACGATATCGATATCAAGATTGTGTTGGTACAGAAATATGTCCCTGACAAACCCCCCCACTGCGTAAGCGTCGTATCCAAGCGAGTCGGCAATCTCTCCAATGGTCGTCAGAACCTTGACGGCATCTCGCGGCAGCCGCTCTCTTAAGAATTTTTCAACACCCCTTTGGCGGAAGTGAGGTCCGGATTCCTTGGTGTCTGTTACGAATTCAGGTATGCGCGCTGGTTCGCTTACGAGGATATTGAGCAGATCCGTTCTTGTAATGACACCCAACACACGGCCGTTTTCCACCACTGGCAGCAAGCGTTGTTTGTTGTCTATGATTTTTTCCTGAATTTCGGGCAGTGCGGCGTCATGGTTTACCGTGCTGATGTCCGTGGTCATGTACTCACGCACGGCCACATCGTCGAGTTTGTGATGGAGGCCTTTTTCCATTACCTGACGTGAGATGATACCCAGAAGTTGATCAGATTCCATGACAACGAGAACATTCACGTTGTAACGGGTGAGCAGGTCATTTGCCTTCTTCAGAGTTACTGTTGGTTTCACGTGGATGACAGGCGAAGACATGAGATCTTTGGCCGAACGCTTTGGATTGATGAGCCGGTTCAAGTGACCGAACAACTTTTCTTCGACCTGGATCAGCGTCTGTCCCTTGATAGCGGCTGAGGCCGCTGACGGATGGCCGCCACCGCCAAAGGCCATGGCTATTTCCCCTGCGTCCACCTCGGGCAGTCGGCTTCTGGCCACCAAGTACACGCGGTTCTCCATGCTGGCCAGGGCAAAGATGACATCAAGATTCTCCATGTCCCGCAGTTTATGAACCAACAGGGCAAAATCGCCCACATAGCTCTCTGAAGACACATTTGTGACGACTACATGAACACCATTTATGGAATGATGAGTCGCAGCCTGGATCATTTCGTTTAGCAGGCCGACCTGCTCCGGGTTCATTTCCCGCGTGATCATGTCCGAGACCACATTCAGGCTGGCCCCTTGAGACAGCAGGTATGCAGCGGCCATGTAGTCGTCCTGTGTTGTGGATGAAAACGTGAAAGAGCCCGTGTCTTCATACAGACCCAGAGCCATTATGGTCGCCTCTTCCGCCGTGATCGGGATCTGCTTTTGCTGCAGGATCTTTGTCATGATAGTGACCGTGGCGCCCGTGATTTCTATTGCCTGTTGGGTTCCGGACAGGTCGTCAGGCATGGGGGGGTGGTGGTCATACACGTGGATTTCCAGGTCAGGTCGATCTACAATATCGGAAAACTTGCCAATACGACTCGCCTGGCGCGTGTCCACCAATACGAGCCGATTCACGGCGTTCAGGTCAAGGTCCTTCATTTTCACGATGTTGTACATGTACACCATGGACTTTACAAAAAAGTCCCTCAGGCTCCTTTCCTGGGACCCGGGGAACACCACAAGGGCATCGGGATAGAGCTTCTTGGCTGCCAGCATGGACGCAAATGCGTCAAAATCCGCATTAATATGGGTGGTTATGACTGTAAGCACTTTGCCAGGACCCTGGGAATGTGGGCTGATTGTGGTGCATCACACTGAACAAGGCATCTTCGAATGTGACACGCGGCTGTGTCTTGACCTTTTGGTTCTCTTGAAGACCCCAGTGGGCACTGTTTCATGATTCAAACATATCACAATGCGCCCTTGTTGGCGACATGCATGTGGGTGCGTGCTTTTGGAGACATGACGTCAGGGTGTGCCCCTGTCGCGGTTGGGGATCTTGGGGGTAGGTGGAAAGTTTAGGGCCGGGGCCTCCTTGTTTGGTAGGTTTTGTTGCTAAGCTGTTCCCATACTAAGCATTTCCCATTTTTTGAGGCTTTGAAGAGGAGGAGGCCCCGTCCATATCTTAAAATTTGAGTTTTTTTCTATCATGGGGTTCCATCGGACACAAGCACTAATTAGTGTCCATCCACGAATACCGATTTACCAAAGCAGGACTTTTGGAGAGGCACTGTCAGGTGTTCGTTCAGAAATGGTAGATTTTGGTCCGAGGCAAGGCCGCCCCGGAGAAATGTGCTTCGCATTTCACAGGGCAGGCACAAGGGTTTTCGCCACAGGCGTAGCAGGGCTACGGCGAGGAGGCAAGCCCGCGGAGAACGCCGCATCGGGCCAAAAGATGCTATTTATGGATGGACACTAACTAGTACTGGTATCCCCGGGGTCATTGCCCTGGGTATGCTGATGTGGGATAGTGAGATGAAGTCCTGGTGGGCCAGGCGACTTTCGTGCTTCACAACGTCCCTATTTTCGTGATACGACCTGATTTTGATGGTCTCGTAAGAAGTCCGAATTAGACGGCAAAGCAAAACACTACACCGTATTATTTTTCGTTGTTGAAGGGGCAATCGTCAATCCTTAAAAGGTGGCTATGCAAAAGAAGGGCGACACACACGGGACGCACAGGGTTTTGGAACCGGAGGGCGCTTTGCCGCAGCCGGCCACTGGCTTGGATAATGATTTTTCCAGGATCTACGACAACGAGATCCTGTGCGATGTTATCACGTTGAACATAGATTCTGCGTCTTTTGCAGATATTTCGGCCCGAGCAGGAAACGATCCGCAAGAGGTTGCTCGGATCATGAAAGACATCGTAGACACATACGGCAAGCATCAAAACCCGCGCACTGGCTCGGGCGGCATGTTTATCGGAGAAGTTGCCAGGATAGGGGACGACTTGAAATCAAGGATCAACCTGAAGCAAGGGGACCGAATCGCCAGCCTTGTGAGTCTGTCGCTCACGCCTTTGCGTATTGACGAAATAGTGACAGTCCACATGGACAAGCATCAGGCTGACATCAAAGGTCAGGCAGCGCTGTTTGAAAGCGGCATCTGGGTGAAGCTGCCCGAGGACATGCCCGAGCCTCTTGCCTTGGCTGTGTTGGATGTGGCTGGAGCGCCAGCTCAGGTGGACAGACTTGTGAAGGCCGGCGACACCGTTGCCGTCATAGGCGCCAGGGGTAAATCCGGACTGCTGTGTTGTTATCAGGCAAAGAAGAAGACAGGCCCGGATGGCAAGGTCATTGCCATCGTACGAGGACAAAAGGGCAGGGAGGATGTGGACAACGCGCCGTTTGTTGACAAAGTGATTGTGGCACACGCTGACCGTGCCCTGGATCTTTTGCAGAAAGTCGAACTTGCCACAGACGGCTCATTGTGCGATGTGGTGGTAAACTGTGTCTCCCGCGAAAATTGCGAGATGGGAGCCATCATGATAGCAAGGGCTCTCGGCAAAGTGTATTTTTTCTCAATGGCCACCAGCTTTACAAAGGCGGCCCTGGGCGCAGAAGGAATCGGCAAAGATGTTGAGATGATCATTGGAAATGGGTACTGTGCGGGCCACGCAGATTTGGCTTTGAATATCGTGCGTGAGAGCACGTATCTTAGAGATCTCTATCGCAAGAGATACTGCTGAGAGGAACTTGAAGATGACCAAGAAAAAGAAGCCATATGCCGGCATACCTCGACGCCAGTGGAACGACTGGCGTTGGCAGATAAGAAACAGACTTACGAATGTGGACGATGTCATCCGCGTGCTCAATCCTTCGGAAGAAATCGTTGAGGGAATCAAGACAGCTGCCAAATATTTCCGCATGGCTGTTACGCCCTATTACGCAGGCCTGATTGACCTGGATAACCCCTATTGTCCTATCAAAGCACAATCTATCCCTTCTGCAAACGAGGCCGAATTTTCAGAAAGCGATATGGTCGATCCTTTGGAAGAGGAACGCGATTCACCGGTTCCCGGTCTAACACACCGATACCCAGACCGCGTTTTGCTCTTGGTCACTCACGTTTGCTCCATGTACTGCCGGCATTGCACGCGCCGCCGCCTTGTGGGGCACACAGACCATCACTTTGATTTCAAGGTCATAAAAGAAGGAATAGAGTACATCGCCGGTCATCCGGAAATCCGTGACGTGGTGGTATCCGGCGGCGATCCTTTGATGATGAGCAGCGCAAATCTTGAGAGGATACTCAGATTGCTCAGATCTGTCCCCCATGTCGAGATCATCCGCATAGGCACACGGGCGCCCGTGGTGCTTCCAATGCGCATTACGCCGGCTCTGGTTAAAATGCTCCGCAAGTATCATCCCATCTACATTTGCACGCACTTTAATCATGTGAGGGAAATCACGCCTGAGTCCACAAAGGCATGCACCATGCTGGCCGACAGGGGATTTCCCATGGAAAATCAGTCAGTGCTCTTGCGAAATGTCAACGATTGTCCTCATGTCATTAAGCAACTCAACCAGAAACTGCTCATGATTAGGGTTAGACCCTACTACATCTTTCAGTGCGATCTTTCACGGGGAATTTCACATTTTCGGACTTCCCTTGGCCGGGGCATCCAGGTCATGGAAGCCTTGAGAGGGCATACGTCCGGGCTGGCTGTGCCAACGTTTGTTGTGGATCTTCCCGGCGGGGGAGGCAAAGTCCCACTCATGCCAAACTATATCCTTGCCAGGTCTGATGACAGGGCAGTACTGCGAAACTACGAGGGAGCCACTATTGTCTATATGGAGCCTCACCGGTGGGAGAGCATATGCGGCCATGATCCCGCATGCAGCAAAGAACAATATCGCTCCACGAAAGGGCCGGGAATGCTCATGACTACTCCGCACACTGTTTTGGAACCGAAAAAAAGGCGAATTGGTCCCAAGATAGTGTCAGGGAAGTCCGCTGATTGAAAGGACAAAATATGGCCCAGATCCCATTGAATTCAGAACAAATTGATCGGTTGAGACAGCTGGCTAAAGAGATTGCCGATCAGGTTCAAAGCCTCATTTCAAGACACTCGTCTGTGTCTGTTGAAAGAACAGTTCTCCGACTCTACGGGGTGGATGGGGTTGACAGCGAGAACATCCCCCTTTCAAACAGACTCGTTGAGATATTACAGGAAAAGGAAAAGCTCGGATCCGGCGTGTCGCGCCATTTTTCGGCTGCTATGTGTGCATCAGGAAAGGATGCCCAGGGCACCGCCGAGCTCATTTCACGGGGCAAAGTGGAGTTTGGTGATCTGAGCGGGGTTTCCATTGCCGATATCCAGGAGAAGGAAGATCAACTTTGCCAAAAGGCGGTTGCTGCACTGGATGCGACCCAAAGGAGCAAACAAGAAAAACAAGAAAGACATAGTCTGCCTCAACAACCCTGGCGCTATATTATCGTTGCCACGGGAAATATTTATGAAGACTGCATCCAGGCAAGATCCGCTGTATTGGCGGGCGCAGACATTGTGGCTGTGATACGCAGTACCGCCCAGTCGCTTCTGGATTATGTGCCCTATGGTCCCACAACGGAAGGTTTCGGGGGAACCTTTGCCACCCAGGCCAATTTCAGAATCATGCGCAAAGCCTTGGACGAGGAATCAGCAAAGGCGGGCAGATACGTGCGCTTGGTAAACTACTCCTCCGGGCTTTGCATGTCAGAGATTGCAGCCTGCGCAGCGTTGGAGGATCTGGACATACTTTTGAACGATTCCATGTACGGCATCCTCTTTCGTGATATCAACATGAAGCGCACCTTTATTGATCAGTACTTTAGCCGACTTATTTGTTCGCGAGCAAAAATCATGATCAATACTGGAGAAGACAACTATCTAACCACCTCAGACGCCATTGACAATGCCTATACAGTTACTGCATCGCAACTGATCAATGAGGCTATGGCAAGAAACGCCCTTTTGACACCTGATTTGCTTGGACTGGGACACGCCTTTGAGGTGGATCCCAAGATTGAAAACGCATTTTTGTATGAGCTTGCCCATGCTCAGCTGGCAAGGCAACTGTTTCCCGCGTCACCGCTAAAATATATGCCTCCCACCAAGTATAAGACTACAGATATCTTCTATTCGCATTGCCTGGACACCATGTTTAATCTGGCTTCTGTTGCCACTGGGCAGGGAATTCATCTCGCCGGCATATTGACCGAGGCGATCCATACACCTTTCATGCAGGACCGATATCAGTCACTTTGCAGCATCAACTATGTTTTTAATGTGGCCAGAGGGCTTGGAGACGAGATAGAATTCAGGAAAGACGGTTTTATCGCAAAACGTGCACAGCAGGTCTTAGATGAGGTAGAATCGTTTATGTTCAAACTAAAAGAAAAGGGCCTTATGCAAGCCATTGCCCAAGGAGAATTTGCCAATATCAGCCGGCCCACCGATGGCGGTAAGGGGCTTGACGGGGTTTTTGAAAAGAGCTCTGATTATTCCAACCCCGTGATGGAGCAGCTCGAACAAGAAGGGGCCATGCATGAATGAACAGATGATTAAGCCTTATGGTGACACCCTGGACGACGGGTCTGTGCAGCTGTCGTTTACCCTTCCTGTTGAAGATGGTGAAAGAGCTAATAAGGCAGCAGAAATATATGCCTCCAAACTGAACCTTGAGAATGTCACGGTTGTTCATAGGCGCAAAATTGCAGATGGTTTCACCTATTTTGTTGTCTATGGTAGTGCAAAACCAAGCCTTGACTATTCCACTGTCAAAGTAACCGAAGTCAAGACAAAGCAGATGAACTTTTATGAAATCAACGAACTGATCAGAAAAAAGTTCGACCGACGTCTTTCTGTAGTGGGGGCAGCCATTGGAAGTGACGCCCACACCGTGGGAATCGATGCCATCATGAACATGAAGGGATATGATAGGGATTACGGTCTGGAACGCTATCCGGAAATCGATACCTATAATATGGGTGCTCAGGTTTCCTGCCAATCCCTGCTCGAAAAAGCCCTCCACGTTGGGGTCGACGCGATTTTGGTCTCACAGACGGTTACACAAAAAGACGTCCATTTGCACAGCTTCTCTGAATTCATAGAACTTCTCACGGAAAAGAACGTGAGGAACCGATTTGTCTTGCTGGCGGGTGGTCCACGCATGACAAACGATCTTGCCCTGCAACTAGGTTATGACGCCGGATTCGGCCCGGGGACACTCCCCTCTGAGGTGGCATCGTTTATAGTCTCAAGAGTGCTCGAGAAAACGGGAGTAGTTTAGTTCTCATTTCTTGGCAGAAGATAGAAAAGAGAACCACGAAGGCACGAAAGTACGAAAACACGAAATATGTCTGAAAATTCCTTTTCGTGCCTTCCTGGTTTGCGGCGTTGGCCTTGAGAAGACGCATGGTGGTTTTGAATGTTGCTTTCATCTTTAACTTTAGGCACTGTAGATCACTTTAGGCACTTGTTCGTCGGTTCCGGCCTGTCCGGGTTAGGGGAGGAGAACGGTGATGGAAACAAGACATAAAGTAAGAATGAGCCTGCATGATGCTCACTATGGTGGCAATCTTGTCGACGGGGCAAGAATTCTGAACTTGTTCGGTGATGTAGCAACCGAGCTTCTCATCCGTTATGACGGTGACGAAGGGTTGTTCCGTGCCTACGAAAAAATAGAATTCCTAGCCCCAGTTCATGCCGGAGACTTTATTGAAGTGGTAGGCAAAATAGTCAAGGTGGGCAATACCTCAAGAACAATGGAATTTGAGGCATGGAAAATCATCTCGCCGGAGCCGGAATCCAGCGAAACCGCTGCCGAAGTTCTTGATAAGCCGGTTTTGTTATGCAAAGCAACTGGTACATGTGTAACTCCTAAGGAAAAGCAAAGGATAAGACATGACAGTTAAGGGCTTGATTATTACCTGCTGTGTTGTCGGCGCCGAGTTAACCAAGGAAGATTATCCCTATCTTCCAATTACGCCGGATGAAATTGCAGAATCGGCAAGGGGCGCGGTTGAGGCTGGGGCGAGTATTGTCCACCTGCACGTTCGGGACGAACAAGGAAAGCCCAGTCAGCAGGTGGATATTTTTGCAGAAGTCACGGACAAAATACGTGAGCGATGTGAACCTATTATCCAGTATTCCACGGGTGGTGCGGTGGGTACGCCTCTTGGCGAACGTTGCGCGCCGCTTAAACTCAAGCCAGACATGGCCACACTTTCCATGGGTACGATGAATTTCGGTCCTGACATTTTTGAAAACAGCGAAGACACTATTTTTACTATTTCCCGGGCCATCCAAGAAAACGGGGTGATGCCGGAATTGGAAATTTTTGATTACGGCATGATGGACACCGTTGATCGGTTTTGCGACAAAGGCCTTATTCCGGATAACTACCATGTCGATTTTGTACTGGGTGTGCCTGGCGGGATGAGCGGCGAGATCAAAAATCTCGTCCTTTTGAAAGATCGGCTAAGCGACGATCAAACCTGGACCGTGGCTGGCGTGGGAAGGTACCAGTTGCCGCTTTCAGCGCTTGCGATCGCCATGGGAGGACACGTACGCGTAGGAATTGAGGACAATATCTACTATCGGAAGGGGGAAATGGCAAAATCAAACGCTCAGTTTGTTGCCAGGGTTGTGCGTATAGCAAAAGAACTTGATCGGCCTGTTGCTACCATCGAGCAGGCAAGAGAGATGCTGGGTTTTTAGGGAGGATTAAGAGATGACCGCAGTTGAAAGGGCAGTTTCTGCTTTTGAGGAAGGTTTTCTGTGTTCACAGGCATTGCTCTCAACCTATGGCACACGGTTGGGCCTTGATCGTGAACTCGCCCTGAAAGTCTCTGCAGCGTTTGGAGGCGGCATGTGCCGCATGGCTGAAACCTGCGGAGCAGTGACGGGTGCGTTTATGGTGATAGGTTTAAGGCATGGCCACACAAGAGCAGCTGATGAAGAGGCGCTGGAAAAGACAGTTAGACTCGGCAGGGAACTCGTTGCCCAATTCGAGTCTCGTCATGGTTCAGTTCTGTGCAAGGATTTGCTTGGGTGCGATATAAGCACGACAGAGGGTAGGGCTTTTGCAAGAGACAACAAACTTTTTGACACTATTTGCCCAGAGCTTGTTCGAGGTGCCGCAGAGATTCTCGAGCAAGTTTTGGAATATGGATCTTCGGACTCCCAGCAAATAGAAAACGGCGAGTGATAGGAGAAAAGGCTCATGCTTCATGAAAAAGTGGAACTGACCAATAAACAGGCTGACGGCTATGTTATTCCGCTCGGACCGTTCAATCTGGTAAACGTGGCCACAGAGATCGGCATGGTGGGCTGCGGAGCCTTTGACGTGGCAGCACTAGATGGTTTCAACTATCCCGCTGCTCGAGTGAAAGGTACCGGGGGAAAGGCCATAGCTTCAATTGGCGACCTTCTTGGCGGGAAAGTCAAAGACGCAAACGAGGAGGCCATCAAACTTGGTGTCAAGATAGGCATGTCCGGCAGAGAGGCCCTTGATCTAATGTAAGTCGGCTGACGGGTTTGTGTTGGACCTCGGGAGTAAACCAAAGGGTAAGAGGCTGAATGATATGAGAGAACAGATGGAAAATGCGGTGCGTAAGGCTGATGCAGAATACGCAGAGGTCAGAATCGAAAGGGTTGCTTCTTCTTGGGCGAATTTCAGAGGCGAGGAACTGGATAGCATAGGTTCGTCCAACAGGTTGGGAGGCATTGCCAGTGCCCTTGTCAAAGGCGGGTGGGGCTATGCAACTTTCAACGATATCACCGACCTTGAGACCAGAGTTAAAGAGGCTTGCGAATCTGCCAGGCTGGTAGGAAAAGAGGAGACAGAGTTTGCCGAGGTAGAACCAGTAGTCGACGAGATAACAGCGCTTTTGGAAAAGGATTTTCGCAAAATTTCATTGTCAGAAAAAAAGTCGGTTATCGAAGAGTACAACAATATTATTCTCGGCTACGACGACAGCATCGAAACCTCAAATGTCGCTTATGGAGACAGCTTCAGAAAGGTTTGGTATTCGAATTCTGAAGGGACTTACATTGAAGATGAGCGCCCTGGCACAGGTGTAGCCATGTCTGCTACCGGCAGGAAAGGCGATAACGTGCAGCGAGGATTTGAGAGCGTTGCAGGCGGGGCCGGTTTCCAGGTGATTGAAGGGCTGCAGGAAAAAGCGACTGCTGCTGCCAAACGTGCCGTGGACTTGCTGTCGGCACCGCCGGTTGCGGGCGGAAAATACACCGTGATCATAAATCCCAGGCTGGCAGGGGTTTTTGCCCACGAGGCATTCGGCCATCTGAGCGAATCGGACTTTGTTTACGAAAATGAGCGCATGAAAGAGATTATGGTGCTGGGAAAGCGCCTGGGTTCAGACATCGTCAACATCATTGATGACGGCAGTATCCCGGGCCAAAGAGGCACGCACAAATATGACGATGAGGGCGTAAAAACAAGAAAGAACTATCTAATAAAGGATGGCATCTTGGTCGGAAGGCTGCATTCCAGGGAAACGGCTGCCAAAATGGGTGAGCAGCCTACAGGAAACGCACGGGCCATCAGCCACAACCATCCGCCTATTGTGCGTATGACTAATACGTACATAGATAAAGGCGATGCCACGTTTGAAGACATGATAAGGGATGTTAAGCTGGGGCTTTATGCTGTTGACATGGTCGGCGGTGAGACGTCCATGGAGATGTTCACCTTCAGTGCTGCATATGGTTACATGATCAGAGACGGAAAAATGGCCGAACTCGTCAGAGATGTTGTGCTGACGGGCAACGTGTTTGAGACCCTGATGAATATCGACATGACAGGCAACGCCATTGAAATGCCGCCCGTGGGCGGTGGCTGCGGCAAGGGTGGTCAGTCACCCCTGCCAGTAGGATTGGGCGGTCCGTTGGTGCGTATTCAAAACATTGTGGTGGGAGGTAGACAGAAATGACAGTGGACCGGTTGATAGAAAAGGCCATGCGCAAGGCACAAGGTGCCCAGGCCGCTTTGGGGCAGAGCGAATCCACAGAAGTGTCTTTTGAAAACGACAAGCTCAAGTCTGTCGGGGCTTCGCAGAGCACATCGATGAGCGTAAAAGTCATTGTGGACGGAAATATAGGCTTGTCTCACACCACAGACCCTGACGATGTGGATGGTGTTGTTGCCAGGGCTCTGGAAGCCGCGGAGTTTGGCAGCCCAGCGCATTTTGAGTTTCCGGGTCCCAAGCAGGGACCTGAAGTAAAGGTTTACGACGATGCTGTACTGCCTGTGACCAAAGAGGAAATGGTAGGCGTTGGCGAGGAGATCATGGCCCTGGTGAAGGAGTACAACTCCGACATTCTTCTGAGCGCCGGCGCAGGCAAGAGTGTGAACAAGGCTGAATTTGCCAACTCTTCTGGTGTGCAATTTACCACAGAGTCCACAGGTTTTTCTGTGGGCGTAAATGGTCAGTGGATAAGAGGGACCGACATCCTCTGGGTGCAGCATGGTTTTGGCTGGAAAAGGCGCGACATAGACCACGTGGCGATCGCTAAAAAAACTATTGAATTCTTTAAGATGGCAGAAAACATCGCCTCCGTCAAATCATGCGATATGCCGGTTATTTTCACACCTGAAGGGGTGAGTGTGATCCTTTTGGCTTTGAGGCTTGGTCTTAATGGCAAGAACGTGTTTTTGGGCTCATCGCCGCTTGCCGGCAAGTTGGGAGAAAAGATCGCTGATGAGGCTTTCTCTGTCACGGACAATCCTCTGCTTGATTATGCAGGTAGCAGCGGCAAGTACGACGGCGAGGGTGTGCCTCATCAGGTGACTCCACTCATCGAGGACGGTGTGGTGAAAAATTTTCTTTACGACATGGACACAGCAGGCAGGGCAGGGACAAAGACGACCGGCAACGGTGTTGGTTGCGGTGCCACGAATTGGGTGATTGAAGAGGGCAATACGCCGTATGAGGATATGTTGAAACACACCAAAGAGGGTTTGCTTGTTCACGACGTGATGGGCCTGGGTCAAGGCAATCCCATCAGCGGGGAGTTTTCCGTAAACGTTCAGTTGGGTTACAAGATAGAAAACGGCGAGATTGTCGGGCGAGTAAAAGATGTTATGCTTGCAGGCAACACCTACGATGCCTTGAAAAACATATCCGCCATAGGTGATAAGGCCGAATGGGTCGGTGGCTCGCTCATAGCACCTCCGATTCAGATTGCAAAGCTGAGTGTCGTGGCCAAGTAGAATGAGGTTAGTTTTTGCCCATCGTCGCCTGCCCTGTGGAATGCAAAGCCCATTCCTCCGGGGTCTCCCGATGGGTAAAAAAAGAAGAAATTCTCTGTGCCCTCTGTGCCTCCGTGGTGAAAAGTGATGAATAAAGGGGGTTAGGAGCAACGGTAATGACACAACCCAAAGTTGCACCCTTTGGTTCTTGGAAATCACCAATCACCTCGGACCTGATCGTTTCTGAGACGATCGGGCTCAGCGAGATCGCTCTTGACGGCAAAGATATCTACTGGATCGAGATGCGTCCGGCAGAGGGCGGCCGGTACGTGGTGGTGCGGCTGACACCGGACGGGAAAAGAACCGATGTCACACCAGTCGGTTTCAGTGCCCGCACACGAGTGCACGAATACGGTGGCGGCACGTTCCTCGTTTCAAATGGCACTGTCTACTTTTCCAACTACCAGGATCAGCGCTTGTACTGTCAGGCTGGCGGGTCTGAGCCACGGCCGATCACTCCTGAGGGGAATCTGCTCTATGCAGATGGTGCTATCGACCACCACGGCAAAAGCATTATCTGCGTGCGCGAGGACCACAGGGATGAAGCACGCGAAGCAGTCAACACCCTGGTTAGGCTTGATATTGATAGGGGTGACGAGGAGCAGGTGCTTGTCTCCGGAAACGATTTTTACTCCTCACCACGGTTGAGCCCTGACGGCCAAAGGCTTGCCTGGCTCACCTGGAACCATCCGAACATGCCCTGGGACGGAACCGAGCTGTGGGTGGGTGAGGTGCAGAAGGACGGCTCGGTTGGTAGCACAGAGCGCGTGGCGGGAACCGTTGATGAGTCAATCTTTCAGCCAGAGTGGTCGCCTGACAACACGTTGTACTTTGTGTCTGATCGAAACGGCTGGTGGAATTTCTACCGATTCGCAAACAGCGCGATCGAGCAGTTGTGCCGGATGGATGCAGAGTTCGGACTGCCACAGTGGGTATTTGGAATGTCCACTTACTCCATTGAATCGGCAGACCGCATCATTTGCACCTACTGTCAGCAGGGAACCTGGCGCCTGGCCGGCCTTGACACGGCTTCAGGGGAACTCGAAGAGATTAAGACCCCTTATACGTCGATTTCATCTCTTCGAGCATCGCCCGGGCGTGTGGTGTTTCTTGGAGGCTCTCCCACGGAACCGACATCCATTGTGCAGCTTGATCTTGCCACGCGTGAGCTGAAGGTGATGCGCCGCTCAAGCGATATCACGATTGATCCCGGCTATGTTGCGAATCCCTTGCCTGTTGAGTTTCCCACGGAAAACGGACTGAACGCGCATGCCTTTTTCTATGCGCCAAAGAATCGCGACTATGTGGCCCCTGCAAATGAGGCGCCCCCCCTGCTCGTCATGAGCCACGGCGGGCCGACAGCGGCTACCTGCAGCACGTTTGACCTGGCGATTCAGTACTGGACGAGCCGTGGGATGGCTGTGCTGGACGTGAACTACGGGGGCAGTACCGGATATGGCAGGGCGTATCGTGAGCGTTTGGACGGGCAATGGGGCGCAGTAGACGTGGATGACTGCGCAAACGGGGCACGGTATCTGGTTGAGCGCGGCCAAGCAGATGAGGATCGGCTGGCCATCAGAGGAAGAAGCGCGGGGGGCTATACAACCCTGTGCGCCCTTACTTTCCGCGATGTGTTTAAGGCAGGGGCGAGCTACTACGGTGTGAGCGAATTGGAGGCACTGGCAAAGGATACCCACAAATTTGAGTCACGCTACCTGGATCGACTGATCGGTCCATATCCTAAAGACCGCACACTGTATGAGGAGCGCTCGCCTATCAACTCTATTGATCGTCTTTTGTGTCCGGTTATATTCTTTCAGGGCCTTGAGGATAAGATTGTCCCGCCCAGCCAGGCAGAGATGATGGTAAAAGGGCTGCGCGAAAAAGGGCTCCCTGTTGCTTATGTTCCCTTTGAGGGCGAACAGCACGGTTTTCGCCGCGCAGAAAACATCAAGCGTGCCCTTGATGCCGAGCTCTACTTCTATTCACAGATATTCGGCTTTGATTTGGCTGACCCTGTAGAGCCCGTGCCGATCGAAAACCTCTAAGCGACATGCACTTCGCTTCACTTCCTCCAAGGATCATGGTCTATCTATTGCTGCTAGTATTGCTGGTGGCTTTCAGCATATGGGCCTACAAGGCGATGATCGACATTCGCCCGGACGTAGATCGGCCCCAACTGGATAGAAATGCCGATGAAATCATTGACGACTTACAGGGACGGCTCAAAAGCCACGTCATGGCCTTGGCCAATGAAATCGGACCAAGGAATGTCTTTGTCCCGGAAAAATTAAATGCCGCTTCAGATTATGTGCGCAAGTTTTGGGAGGCCGCAGGATACGAGGTAACGACTCAAACCTTTGAGACGCAAAAGGTTGAATGCCGAAACCTGGCTGTTGAAATCTCCGGAAAATCCAATGCCAATGAAATCGTCTTGATTGGGGCCCACTATGACACGGTTTCTGCATCCCCCGGCGCAAACGACAACGGATCTGCCGTGGCAGCCCTGCTTGAGCTGAGCCGACTTTTCAGCACACGATCTGTCGGAAAAACCATTCGATTTGTCGCGTTTGCAAACGAGGAACCCCCCTTTTTCAAGACACGTAAAATGGGCAGCCTTGTCTATGCAAAAGAATGCAGGAAGCGCAAAGAAAATATTGCTGCCATGGTTTGTCTTGAGACCATAGGCTACTACCGGGACGAACCAAAAACGCAAAAATATCCTGTTCCACTTAGCTTCTGTTATCCGAACACGGGTAACTTTTTGGCCATCGTGGGAAACTTTGGGTCAAAGCCGTTGGTCATGACCTTTGCGCGGAACTTTATGGAAGAAAGTGATTTTCCTGTTGAATGTGCGGCCATGTTTGGCTTTATCACAGGCATTGACTGGTCTGACCACTGGTCTTTCTGGCAAGAGGGCTATCCGGCCATCATGCTCACCGACACCGCACTATTTCGCTATCCCTATTATCATTCCTATCAGGATACGCCAGATAAGCTCAACTATGGCGCTTTGGCCAGGGTAACCTATGGTATTTATAAAGCACTAGAAAAGATGGTTCGACTTTAAGCCCAAATTCCCCATCTAAGAGCCTGTCATTTCCGTTGTAATTTTGATGTGCCGAATTCCTGCAAAGCTCCCTCCGAACCGAGCACGCATCTTTCGTAATCCAATAGTTTACGGTTTCGCAAAAAGTCCAATTTCTGTGTTGCGGTGCATCCTTCGTCACTAGTAAACGAAAGTGCCTAAAGTGAACTAAAGTGCCTAAAATGTCTAAAGTTAATGTGAACGCCTTCGCCTGCCAACGCCTGGCTTGCCGCATAGCTACAATGCCGACACATGGCAATGGCGGGCAGGTTCGGCGTTGTCAATGTGAATTTGCCGCCTGCGCCTCAAACCTCTAACGGGCTCTCTTGGGCCCCCGCCTCATTGCTCAGGATTTGCGCGCCTTGAACTTGGAGCTTTTTGTTTTTCCGTCTAATTCGGACTTTTTACGAGACCATCAATAGCTTATCCGCTTTTATCCAATTTTGCTTGACATCAGCCCGGATATGGATATAAATGGATGCGGAATTGGATAAAAAGGATCGTTCAATGACCCACCGTGTTATTCGGCTCATTGCTGAAATCGACGAATTCAAAGGCTATTGGAGAGCAATGCAAGCCCTTTCAAGGGATACTTTAGCCACGTATCGCGTTCTGGCTACAATCGAATCCATCGGCTCTTCAACGCGAATCGAAGGGGCCAAGCTCAGTGACAGTGAAGTCTCATCACTGCTGAAGGAGATTGATATTCGATCTTTCCAAGCACGAGATGAGCAGGAAGTGGCTGGCTATGCCAAGGCGCTGGAGTTGATTCAGGAAGAATTTGATACAATCGAGCTGACCGAAAATAGCATCAAATATCTTCACAAGGTGTTGCTGCAGTTTTCCGAACAAGACCAATGGCACTTG
>SDBT01002858.1_pt1 | contig 30131 bp, 33 predicted proteins | sample 2277101 | NCBI WGS metagenome assembly SDBT01 (sample SAMN10404973, study PRJNA504765) | marine sediment metagenome | isolation source: marine sediment core GS10_PC15, 103 cmbsf | place: Arctic Ocean: Southern Knipovich Ridge | collected 2010
ATTGTTAATAATGAACCTATTCCTGCCTTTTCCATGGATTTAACTAAAGACATCAAAGCCCAAAAAAAACAAGCTAATCCTAAAGTAGCGAAAATGATCAAGCAGCTTTCAAGGTTAAAATATGGTAGAGATAAAGAAATTGTTGAAAGTGATATCATTCAGCGGGCTCGACTTTAGGCTCAAAATTTGTTAAAATTCTCTTAAATAAGGAGCTCGCGTAGCTCAGTGGTTAGAGCATCGATCTTATAAGTCGAGGGCCCCTGGTTCGAACCCAGGCGCGAGCACAAGGAGTGTTTTAAGAGGTTTATAATTCTTCCAACTTTATTTTTTCTTCGCCTTTGTCTTCAACTAGTTCTAAGTATCTTTCGGTAGTGGAAAGACGTTTATGGCCTACTAATTTTTGGACTGTGGTTACTGAAGAGCCAGAAGAAAGTTGGTGAACAATAAAAGTATGTCTCAGATCATTAACAGTGGCTTTTTTAATACCGGCGATTCGGAAAAAGCGGCCAATCGAGGCCCGAATGTTTCTTACTAGGACTGGTCGGCCAGTTTTGGTAATAAAAATAGACCGGTTTTTGGTTTTTGGCCGGATTTCAAAATAGCGGTCAATGGCTCTTTCAGCAGCTGGGTTAAGAGGAATTTTTCTTTCTGCATGGGATTCATAGACTCGAATTCGAAGTTCTTTTTCATCAATATTGTCAAGTTCTAGTCTGGCTAATTCGCCAATTCGAATACCAGTTTGTAAAAATAATTCAATGATAGCAGCCATTCGGCGGTCGTTTCGGCAGGCGTCTCGTAGCGCTCGATACTCCATTTTGGAAAGAACTCTAGGCGGATGAATTTCATACTTTGGGTGTTCTACTGAAGCAGCTGGATTTTGTTTAATTAGATTGTTTTCCTTGAGATAGCGGAAAAGAGTTTTTAGAGAATTGAGTTTTCGAGAGATAGATTTCTTAGTATATTTTTGTTTTCCAAGATGATCTCTGAATGCTTCAACTAATTCTTGGGAAACAGAGGTAACTTGAGTGATTTGTTTTTTTTCAAGGAAGGAAATGAACTGCCTGATATCAGCCCCATATGCTAAAATTGTGGAAGTGGCCTTACCGGTTTTTTTAAGATGTTGGATAAAATTTTCGCGGGCGGTAGTTAGTAATTTATTATCTGTCATAGTTGTTTTAGCCCATAATAACACCTATAGGAAATAGTGTCAATTAGAAAAATAGCTGAAAAGCGCTTTATTCAAACAGTTATTGTCGTTATTGGTATTGGGCTCATAATTAGCCTTTCTAGGAATATTTATCGCTTGCTCAAGGCTGATGACCAGATTGAACTAGCTCAAGAACACCTAGAAGAACTGGAGAGAGAACATCAGGAATTGGTGCAAAAAAGAGAATATTATCAGTCTGAAGAGTTTGTGGAAAAAGAGGCAAGAAACAAGCTCAATATGAGCAAGCCAGATGAGATTGTAGTTATTCTTCCCCCCAACCTTGGTCAAACAGAGGAGAGAAAAGAGTTTAATTCAACCGTTAAAACACCCAACTGGCAGAGGTGGTTGAAACTGTTCTTTTGATTGAAGAAATTGCCTCAATATAGTACAATTGAGCCAAGACGTGCGGGGTAGTGTACGGTGGCACGTGAGGCTCATAATCTCACAGATCAGGTTCAACTCCTGACCCCGCAACCAGGCAGGGTAGCTCAGTCGGTTAGAGCACTGGATTCATAAACCAGAGGTCGCGAGTTCGAATCTCGCCCCTGCTACTTGACGATTTTAAGAGTTACCAATAAAATGAGATTGATATGTTAAACAAAATTGTCTTGGCTTGGTGGCGTAAACTAATGGCTAAATAATCGCCGGTGGGTTTACGTGGTAAGAGTAACTCGCCAGCGGGCGAGTTTTTTAGTTAAAAAAGTGAATTTAGGCTCGTGGTGAAATGGTTATCATAGCTGTCTCCAAAACAGCTGTTCCAGGTTCGAATCCTGGCGGGCCTGCCAAATGAAAAAACGAGTTTTATCTGGGATCCGTGCTACTGGAAGACTGCATCTGGGAAATTACCTAGGTGCGGTTAGGGGTATGCTGGCTTTACAAGCAGATCCTGAATATGAAACTTTTTATATGGTTGCTGATCTTCATTCAATCAATGTTTCTTACGATTCGAAAACTTTTCAGAATGATGTGAGAAAAGTGGTTTTGGACTATCTTTCAGCTGGACTTGATCCTAAAAAAAGTACCCTATTTATTCAATCACATGTTCCAGAACACATTGAGCTTGCCTATCTTTTTTCAACTGCTGTTTCGGTTGCCAGAATGAACCATTTGCCAACTTATAAAGAAAAAGTGAAGCGGTATCCAAAAAATGTTAATATGGCTCTTCTTTACTATCCAGTGTTAATGGCTTCAGACATTTTAATCTACAAAGCAAACGCGGTTCCAGTTGGCGATGATCAACAGCCTCATTTAGAAATAGCCCGGGAAATTGCTCGCAAGATGAATAGTAAATATGATTTGGATTTTCCAGAACCTGAGCAATTTAAAACCAAAGGTCATCATGTTCCGTCTCTTTTGGGAGGGGGAAAAATGAGTAAATCAATTAAAGGAAGCTTTATTAATCTTTCTGATGATTTAGTAACGATTAAGAAAAAACTGGCGGCGGTTCCAACAGATTCTGGCAAAGGAAAAGCAGTTCCTAAGGATGGAGGAGTGATTAATCTTTTATTGCTAGTTGAGCTATTTCAAGGTAAGGCAAAAAGGAAAGAATATGAAAGACGGTATCTAAAAGATGGCATTCAATATAAGGAATTGAAAGAGGAATTAGCCAAGTCAATTTTTACAAAACTTGAACCGATTCAGGTTTATCGTGCCAAGCTTGAGAAAAAACCAGAATATATTGAGAAAGTTTTGAAAAAAGGGGCGGTTAGGGCAAGAGAAGCAGCAAAGAAAACTCTTCGAGAAGTAAAACAAGCCATGGGGCTTCTTTAGAGCCTTGTTTTGTGGTAAAATCACTCCGTGGACGTCAAAATTGTTGAGATTAATACTAAAAACTTCGATTTAATTCCTCGCCCAGCTGACCGACGTTTTAATTGTCAAGAATGCTTTTTTTGGATGGGAAAGATGGACGGCAAGCTTGATTTAGCGAAACAGAAGAAGTCATGGTTTTCAAGAAACGCAAAAAAGTATGGCAGTTTGGGAAAAGTCTTGCTTTGGGGTAAACGACAAAAACCTGTTGGTTTTATTCAATTTGGACCAATCGCCGAGTTTGAAACAGCAATTATCTTTTACCGAGATATCGCTCCGATTCCTCGTAATGGCTGGTGCATTACCTGTCTGGCAATTAACACCAAATATCGAGGAAAGGGCCTTGCCAAGCGTTTGGTCAATAACGTTCTTCGTGACCTCAAGCGTCGAGGTGTAAGAACAGTAGATGCCTATCCGGTTAAAAAACCGAGGTCTCTTAATCAGATTCCTTGTGGTCCAGTGGTCTTTTGGGAAAAGCTTGATTTTGAGCCGGTTTTTGATGCAGCGAGCGAAACGAAAATTATTCGTCGCAATAATGTGATAATGCGCAAAAAATTAAAGTAAGGACCTCTGGTACTTGTCGGAGAACTCTGTTTCTCGTAAACTCGAAATAAATAATAATGCCAAGAAAAATGCCTGCGAAACCAGTTAAAAAATTTGAATTCAAGATTAAATTAAATCTGAAGAATCTAATCCTTTGGTCATTGATTCTAATGATTGTGACTTCTTTTTTTCTTTCTTTTCGCGGTGAAGAAGTTGAGGGTGAAGAAATCTCACTTTCTCAAGTAATTAGTGATATTAAACAAAAGAGAGTAGAGGAAGTAGAAATAGTAGACAATCAGCTTAATCTTAAATATAAGGATGGCCAAAGCTTTGTTTCTCGAAAAGAACCTAACATCAGTTTGACTGAAATTCTTCAGAGAGAGGGGATTAAGGCCGAGGAAGTGGGAGTTCTCATTAAGGATACTAGTCTTTCCAAAGCTTGGGTTGAAATTTTAGCTACTCTTTTGCCTCTTGGTTTAATGGTTGTTTTCTTCTTTTTTATCTTTCGTCAGGCTCGAGGAGCACAGGATTCGATTCTTTCTTTTGGCCGTTCTAAAGCAAAGCTCTTTGCTAAAGGCAAACAACCCATTACTTTTGATGATGTAGCAGGAGTTCGAGAAGCAAAGAGAGAATTGGAAGAAATAGTTGATTTCCTAAAACATCCCGGCAAGTATCGCCGCTTAGGAGCTCGGACACCAAAAGGAGCTTTGTTAGTTGGTCCAAGCGGAACTGGAAAAACTCTTTTGGCAAGGGCGATTGCTGGTGAAGCTAAAGTGCCTTTTTTTTCCATGGCCGGTTCGGAGTTTATGGAAATGCTGGTTGGAGTTGGGAGCGCTCGAATGCGTGATCTTTTTCAAACCGCTAAAAAAGCGGCCCCAGCCATTATTTTCATAGACGAAATTGAAAGTATTGGTCGGCATCGAGGAGTGGGTGGTTTTGCCGGTGGTCATGGAGAACAAGAGCAAACTTTGAACCAAATGCTGGTCGAGATGGATGGCTTTACCCCTAATGATAACGTAATCGTTTTGGCGGCGACTAATCGTCCAGATCTTTTGGATCCGGCTCTAACCAGGCCGGGTCGTTTTGATCGACGGATTGTCTTGGATATGCCGGACATTGAAGATCGGGAAGAAATTATTAAAATTCACGCCCGAGGCAAGCCTTTTGTTAAGGATGTTTCTTGGTCAAAGATAGCAAAAAGAACGGTTGGTTTTTCCGGGGCGGATATTGAAAATATGTTAAATGAGGCAGCCATTTTGGCGGCACGGCAGAGCAAGAAAGTAATTAATATGGAAGATATCGAAGAAGCAGCCACCAAAGTTAAATTGGGACCAGAAAAGAAACGACTTCAGTCGGATGAAGAAAGAAAAATGACTGCCTACCACGAAGCTGGGCATGCCATTGTTGCTCATCAATTACCTCGTATGGATCCGGTTCATCGGGTTTCTATTGTTTCCCGAGGATTGGCGATGGGTTTTACTTTGATTACACCCCAAAAAGATCGTTATACGGAAACAAAATCACACCTTTTAGAGATGGTTGCTTCGCTTTTAGGTGGCCGGGCGGCAGAAGAAATAGTTTTCGATGAATTCACGGGAGGAGCGGCTTCAGATATTGATAAGGCAACAAAAATCGCCCGGAGAATGGTAGTTGATTTCGGCATGAGCGACTTGGGTCCAACTTATCTTGGTCCTCAAATTGAAACAACCGAATATGGACGAGCTTGGATTCAGCCTTCGGAAATTAGTCCAGAAATGCAAGCCAAAGTTGACAAAGAGATTAAACAAATTGTCGACAATGCCTATAAACAAGCAGTATCAATTCTTAAGAAAAACAAAAAGAAACTCGATCTGATTGGAAAAAAACTTCTTGACCAAGAGACAATTGATGGAGAAGAATTTGAGAAGCTGATGGGGAAGAGGTAGAATTTAATCATGAAGCGTTTGGTTTTGATTGATGGCCACGCTATTCTTCACCGAGCTTACCATGCTTTTCCTACGACCATTAAAACTCATCATGGTGAGATAGTCAATGCGGTTTATGGTTTCGCTCGGATGCTTCTCTCTGTGCTTAAAGATCTTCATCCTGAATACGTTGCCATTGCTTTTGATTTGCCCAAACCGACTTTTAGACATAAAGAATTTATTGGTTATCAGGCCCAAAGACCAAAGATGGACGCGGAATTGAAAAACCAAATCGAGCGGGTTTATCAGGTGGTAAATACTCTTAACATTCCTATTTTTACCCTTGAAGGGTACGAAGCCGATGATCTTATCGGCACTCTAGCTGATCAAGCCAGAAAAAAGAAAATAGAGACAATAATTGTGACTGGGGATAAAGATTTGCTTCAGCTGGTTAAGTCAAGAATTAAAATTTATGCACCAGGAAAAGGTTTTTCTGATCCGATTCTTTTTGACCAGAAGAAAGTTAAAAAAGAATTGGGAGTTACTCCCAAGCAAGTGGTGGATTACAAAGCTTTAATTGGTGATTCTTCAGATAACTATCCTGGGGTACCGGGTGTAGGTCCAAAAACAGCCATTAAACTTTTAGATCAATACAAGAATCTAGATACTATTTACGCTAAGGTTAATAAGTTAAAACCAAGAACAGCCAAGCTTTTGACTGAAGGGGCAGAAAGCGCTGCTCTTTCTAAAAAATTAGCGGAGATTGTTATTAATGTTCCTATTAAACTTAGCCTCAGGGCTTGTCGAGTTCATGATTATGATCAAGAAAAAGCAATTGAACTTTTTCAGGAACTGGAATTCAAAAGCCTAATAAATAAATTGCCCGGAGTAGAAGAAAAGAAAAAGAAAGAAAAAAACAAGAACAAACAAATGGAGTTGCTTTGAGATGAAAATTGCTTTGGTTCATGATTATCTAAAGGAATACGGAGGAGCGGAAAGGGTATTGGAAGCGCTTCATGAAATCTGGCCTGAAGCGCCGATTTATACTGCCTTTTGTGACAAGGATTCAGCTGTTGGCAAGGCCTTTGCCAAAGCCGATATAAAAGAATCCTGGCTAGCCCCTTTAATTAAGCGTAAGAACCTATACAGTCCTTTACGTTTCCTTGCTCCTTTGATTTGGAAAAGCTTTAATTTTTCAGATTATGATTTAGTGATTACTTCAGCCTCTTGGTATATTACCCGAGGTTTTCGAGTGGGTCCAAAAACCAAGGTTTTTTGTTACTGCCATACACCGCCTCGCTATTTATATGGTTATCCAACTTCAGTTGAATGGCAGCGCTATTGGCCAATAAGAATTTACGCCACCATTATTAATCATTTTTTAAGACTTTATGATTATCAATCTGCTCAGAAAGTAGATAAATTTATAGTTAACTCTCAAAATGTAGCTTCAAGGGTGAAGAAATTTTATCAACGCAATTCAATTGTAATTTATCCACCGGTTGAAACAAAAAAAATTATCCAAGCCACGAAAGAATTAAAACCTCAAAATTACTACTTGATTGTTTCTCGAGTCGTTGGCGCCAAGGGAATTGAATTAGCCGTAGAAGCAGCTAAAAAAGCTGAAGTTTCTTTGAAAATTATTGGTGAACCAGCAGGTTTACACTGGTTTGGAAACAAGTTGGAAAATCTTAGAGCTAAGGGAGTGGAATTCTTGGGTCGGGTTTCAGATCAAGAGCTTTATGGTTATTATGGTCAATGCAAAGCATTTTTAGCTTTAGCGATTGATGAAGACTTTGGGATTACTCCGGTTGAAGCAATGGCGGCTGGCCGGCCGGTAATTGCTTTTCGAGGCGGAGGTTATTTAGAATCAGTGGTCGAAGGGAAAACCGGTGAGTTCTTTGATCAACCAAAGGCTGAGAATTTGGCAAGGGTTTTGAAACAGTTTAAGCCAGAGAAATACAAATCAAAGGATTGCCGTAAACAAGCAGAAAAATTCTCTAAAGAAAGATTTAAAAGAGAAATAATGGAATTTGTTAAAAAACATGCCTGAATTACCTGAAGTAGAAACAATTAAACGGGGTCTTAGCCAATTAATTATTGGCAAAAAGATTTTGAAAGTCAGTACTGATTCGCCCAAACAGGTTCAACCTTCTTTAGTAGAAGTAAAAAAAGCCATTATTGGAGCGGTAATTAAGAAAGTCGAGAGACGAGCAAAGCTTCTTCTCATTTTTCTTTCTAACAAAAAAATTATTGCTATTCATCTTAAACTAACTGGTCAGTTCTTGGTGAGGAAAAAGGGAGCTAAGGAGGATAGATGGCAGCACGTAATCATTTCTTTAAGCGGTAATAAAGAGCTGCGCTTGGCTGATTTGCGCAAGTTTGGCTGGATAAGAGTGATTAAGAATAAAAAAGAGCTAAAAAAACTCCTTTCTAAATTTGGACCTGAACCTTTAGATGATTTAGATTTAGAAACGTTTAAGAAAGTTTTAAATTCTACTAGGCGAGCAGTCAAAATTGTTTTAATGGATCAAAAGAAAATAGCCGGAGTGGGCAATATTTATGCTAATGATGCCTTGTTTTTGGCTAAAATTGATCCGCGAAGGCCGGCTAATGAAATTACCAGCCAGGAAGCAAAGAAACTTTTCCGGGCAGTTGAAAAGGTTCTCAGAGCCGGGATTAAACATCGCGGCGCCTCTGACCAGCATTATTTAGATGCTTTGGGCAGAAAAGGGTCTTATCAAGAACACTTTCTTACTTACAAAAGGGAAGGAAAGAAGTGCCTTGATTGTTCAGGCAAAATTAAAAGAATTAAATTAGGAGGCAGGGGGACTTTTTACTGCCCGAACTGTCAAAAGTAAAAGAAATTAGAAGTAAAAAAGATATATTGGCTATCGCGCAGTTAAGATAAAAAAGTAATGGGGTTTTGATTATTACAGCTTTTGGTTATTAGAAATAGGAGAGGACAGATCCCCTGGCAGAAACCTGTCCTTGCTTGTGTCTTCATAATATTTCCTGCTTGGAATCGTTGTTTTTTTGCTGTCTGCTGGCTTTTTTAACCCGCTCTTCAGAAGGCTTTTTTCTTTGTTTTTTGCCTGAAGAATGAGTAAATTCGCCTACCGAACTCGAAGACTCCGGTTACTACGAAAGGGGTGTAAATGAGAGTGCGTATGTCAATTTGCCATTTTCCCACTGTCCACGGTATGGTCATTAGAACCAAGAGAAAGCTGATTCCCCATACAAGCGACCACCACTCTGGATTTTCCTTTTCGATCATTTTTTTCTCCTTTGCCAGGGGGAACAGAGAAAAATTTCTAGTTTTTAATTTTTCCCTTTTTCCTCTGGCAAAAGATTTTATCTGCGTGATAGCCGGGAATGATTCGAAATTGGAAATAAACTAAAATAATTAAGAACCGCTTTTGGTTGTTACTGCTTAGTTAAAATTTTCCAATTCCCAATTTTCCCTGCTATCTATTGTTAGGTTGTCAAAGAGCAAAACGAGCAGGAACATTTTACCTCAGAAACACAGTTTTGTCTATTTAATGGTTTTTTAAGTATAATAATAAAAGGACAATTATGATTCTAAAAAAAATCCAATTACAGAATTTCAGAAATTATCAAAGCCAGGAGTTCAAATTTCCTCAGGGGACAACTTTAGTAGTTGGTTCTAACACTTCAGGGAAAACTAATCTTTTGGAAGCGGTTTATCTTTTAGCCACTGGGAAGTCGTTTCGCGCCCAAACAGAAAAGGAAATGATTAGCTATGGTAAAGAATTGGCCAGAATTAAGGCTAGAATTGGAAATGGAGAAGATAATGAAGATTTAGAGATTTTGCTGACCACAGGTCAGGTAGGCGAGAGAAGAACAATGAAGAAACAATATTTATTTAATGGAGTGAGAAAGCGAATGATTGATTTTCTCGGTCAATTAAATTGCGTTTTCTTTGGTCCTGAAGATTTGGAAATTATAATCGGCAGTCCCTCGATCAGGCGTGATTATTTGGACTCGGTTTTGGAGCAAGTTGATCGGGATTATCGCCGAGCAAACCTTTCCTATAAAAAAGGCCTGCGGCAGAGAAATAAGCTTTTAGAGCAGATTCGCGATAAAGGAAGAGCAGAATCAAGCCTATTTTTATGGAACAAATTACTCTTAGAAAATGGTCAACTAATTAGCCAAAAAAGAGAAGCATTGATTAATTTTATTAACCAACAACCGGATTACTTCGGAGATTTAATAGTTAATTACGAAAAAAACATTCTTTCCCCTCAGCGCTTAGAAAATTATCAGCCAAGAGAAATTGCTGCCGGCATGACTTTGATTGGCCCTCATCGGGATGATTTTAGTTTTAATTTAATTGATGGGGGAGAAGAGCGCAATCTCCACCTTTTTGGTTCAAGGGGTGAGCAAAGAACAGCGGTTTTTAGCTTAAAACTGGCAGAATTAGAATTTACAGCCGAGAAAACTAACCAGCGGCCAATACTATTATTAGATGATATTTTTTCTGAGCTTGATCATCACCGCCGCCAGCACTTAGTAAAAATCATTCCTAAACAGCAAACGATTATAACTACTACTGATCTCCATCTGGTTCAGCCTGCTTATAGAAAGAAAGCAAAAGTGATTGAATTAAAGGCTTGATATTTCTTGCAAAAAATGCGATAATAGTTTCAGTGTATGCTCCCAAATTCAGTATTACTAACGATATTCTTGCCAACATTGGTTTGGTTGAAGCCGCTAAAGAAGTAATTGAGAATGCTCCTTTGATTCCAGTTTATGAATCACGCTTTAAAAAAGACGCTCTGTTGAGAACAGTTCATCATGGCACTCATATTGAAGGCAATGATTTAACTCTTAGTGAAGTTCGCAAGGCAATTGAAGGAGAAGAATTTGCCTCTCGAGAGCGCGATCTTCAAGAAGTGATTAATTATCGCAATGTTCTTAAATATATTGACAGTTTGGAAAAAGAGTTTGCCAAGGGCGCTCGTTACACCCAAACAATGCTTAAAGAAATTAATCGTTTAGCTTGCGAAAGGATTATTACCGATGGTCGGGCGGGCAAGTATCGTCAAACACAAGTGATTCTAAAGAACAGCCAAACAGGAGAAATTACTTTTCGACCGCCGCCGGCAATAGAAATTCCTTTTTTAACCGAAGATTTTTTTGATTGGCTTAATTCGTCTCAAAGTAAAAAAACTCATCCAGTTCTTCGAGCGGGAATAGCTCATTACTATTTAGTCAGTGTCCATCCTTTTATTGAGGCTAATGGTCGTACTTCAAGAGCTTTTGCTACTTTGATTTTGTTTGCTGAGGGTTACAACATTAAAAAATTCTTTTCTTTGGAGGATTATTTTGACAAAGATGCTGCTCGTTACTACCAATCGCTAATGGAAGTCGATAAACAGAATGTTGATTTAGTTAAAAGAGATCTTACTTCTTGGCTGGAATATTTTACCCAGGCAACAGGAGTAGAGCTGACCAGGATCAAAGAAAAAGTCAAGCGGCTTTCGGTTGATTTGAAAATGAAAACCAAGTTTGGGAAGCAAATTCCTCTTAATGAAAGACAAATGAAGCTAATGGAATATTTAGAAGAGAACGGTTCGATTAGTACAGCTGAAGGAAGAAGGATTGCTTCTAATTATTCAGATGATACTTTAGTGCGCGATTTTAATTATTTTGCCAAGAAAGGTATTGTTAAAAAACAAGGCAGAACAAAAGCGGCTAGGTATATCTTAAAATAAGAACCTTGCCTAGTAGCAAAAACCTTGTTTTTCATTAACATTCAAAATGAGCTCGACTGATCCGCAGCTTTTATACATGATTCTGATTTTGCCCAGTTTATTTGGATTGACTTTGATTGGCGAGGGTTTGGTTAAAATTTATCACGAGAAGTTTCAAGGCTGGGTTTCGATTATTTTCGGAGTGGTTTTTATTGTTTTAACTGTTTTCGCCTATTTCTATATCTCCGCCAATCTTGTTTAAGAAATGTTATTTAAAAAGTTAGTTAATTATTTCTCTCAACTAGAGAAGACAGCCTCTCGAAATCAAATTACCGAGATTTTGGCTGATTTGTTCAAAGAGGTAGGAGTAAAGGAAGTTGATAAAGTTTGCTATCTTTCTTTGGGTCGCCTAGCTCCGCTTTATGCGGGTGTTGAATTTAATCTGGCGGAAAAGATGATGCTCAGAGTTATTTCCCGCGCCTATGGGATTGATGAAAAGAAAGTTAGGCAGGAATATAAAGAAATTGGTGATTTAGGCGAGGTGGCAAAAAAATTTGATCAAAGAGAAAAATCAAAATCCTTGTCTATAACTCAAGTTTACGAACAGCTTTATCAAATAGCCCAAGATTCAGGTGAAGGTTCAGTAGAGCGGAAAATTAACAGTTTAGCTAAACTATTAGATGATCTTGATGCCGAAAGCGCTAAATATGTGGTCAGAATTCCTTTGACTAAGTTAAGATTAGGCTTTTCTGATTTAACTATTCTTGATGCCCTTTCTTGGTTAGTGGCTAAGGATAAGTCAAAAAGAAAAGAGATTGAAGAAGCCTATCATAATCGGGCGGATGTGGGTCAAATCGCCCAAATAGTTAAAGCCAAGGGCCTAAAGGGTTTGAAAGGCTTAAGAATTCAATTGGGAGTGCCGGTTGTACCTGCTCTTTGCCAGCGCTTGCCCACAGCAGAAAAGATGGTGGAGAAAATGGGAAAATTGGCGGTTGAGCCAAAATATGACGGTACCCGAATGCAGATTCACTTCAGTCGGAAGAAAAAATGGCAGTCCAAAGAAGACCAGATTGCCTTTGATTTTCAACCCAAAGGTTTTGTGCGTACTTTCACTCGTAATCTAGAAAACACCACTCACATGTTTCCAGATTTGGTTAAGGCAGTTTTTAAAGAGGTTAAAACCCAGGAAGCTATTCTTGACTGTGAAGCGATTGCTTTTAGTCCTCAAACAGGCAAGTTTCTGCCTTTTCAGGAGACCATCAAAAGAAAACGAAAATATGGGATAAACAAAAAAGCCAAGGAAATTCCCTTAAAATTCTTTTGTTTTGATATTTTATATAAAGATGGTAATGAGCTTTTGAAAACCCCTTTTAGTAAAAGGAGAGAAATTTTGGAGAAAATTCTTTCTTCTCAGAACAAAACTATTCTTCTTTCGCCTCAAATAGTGACTGATAATCCCCAGGAATTAAAAAAATATCATAATGAACAGATTAAAAAAGGTTTGGAGGGAGTAGTGGCTAAGAAGTGGGAATCTCCTTATGATCCGGGCCGCCGAGGTTATACTTGGGTGAAATTTAAGCAAGAAAAGGGCAAAAAGGGCGGGGGACTGACCGATACTTTGGATTGTGTAGTCCTTGGCTATTATAAGGGTAAAGGAAAGCGGGCTGTTTTTGGCATCGGCGGTTTTTTGGTAGGAGTGAGAGCAAAGAATCAACTTGTCACCATTTCTAAAGTTGGCACTGGCTTAACGGATGATCAGTGGCGGGAAATGAAAGCACGAGCAGACAAGGTTGCAGTTAAAGAAAAACCGGAACAATACCAAGTTGACAAAAATCTTTATCCTGACATTTGGTGTTCAGCTAAGATTGTGGTTGAAATAGAAGCGGATAATATTACTAAATCACCAATTCATGCGGCTAAATACGCTCTTCGCTTTCCCAGGTTGGTTCGCTTCCGGGATGATAAATCACCCCAAGAAGCAACAACTTTAAAAGAAACAGAGAAACTTTTTAATCTCCAAAAATAGTTGAAGATTACACAAGAATTGACAGAACTGGCAATTTATGCTATTTAAAAGCTAAACTGCTCATTATTAATGACATCATCACAAGAAATTAGAGGAAACCATTTTCGTCAAGCCGAAGCAGCCAGAAGAAAATTGATTGAGAATGTTGAGATGTTTGGCTTATCAAGAATAGTCGTTTCTTCATTAATGGCTTCAATTCTAACGCGCTTTCCCAAAGATTTTTTAGGAGGAAAAGGCATTTTGATTCTTACCAGGGAAGAGGAAACAACCATTGTTGTCAGCAGGAAGGCAAGCGATGTTTTCGAAGAGAGTCTTGCTTGGATGAGAGAGGATAAAGGTGAAGCGTCACAAAGAAAAATTCTAGCTGACTTTTATCTTGTCCTTTACAAAATTGGCCAGGCTTCGGTTAATCCAGGAGTGAGAACGGCTCAGGTTCTCGAGCCCTACCGGGATTCAATTGATCAGGCTATTCAGAGATTTCCGTTTTCAGAAAACTTAGAGAATATCTTAACTTTTATTGAAAGGGGTCGTGACCCTTTTGACCAAGATCTCCAGGAGCTTATGGGTACGGCCTCTATTATTTTCGAGGAACTAAAATCAGTCAAAGATTTTCGAGTTCTTGAATGGGAAGCAAAAGGATGGGTTCCTGAGAATATGCTTACCAGCCCGGGTGACACCTAGATTATTCTTTCTCAGCTTCAACTAATGTGTTAGCATGAGAATATGGTTGAAATTAAAAAAGGCCTGACTTCGAAAGAAGCCCGCAAGCGATTGGAGAAATTTGGCTCCAATGAACTGGAAAAAAAGAAAGATTTTTCTTCTTTAAAACTACTTTTTTCTCAATTTAAGTCCCCATTGGTTTATATTTTAGTTATAGCTGGTCTGGTAACTTTTTTTCTGCGGGATTTTACGGATGCGATTGTTATCTTTGCCGCCGTTTTTCTGAACACAATTCTTGGTTTTTATCAGGAGCGAAAGGCGCAAAAATCATTGATAGCCTTGCGTTCTCTTTTAGCGCCAAAAGCCAAGGTGATTCGTAATGGGAAGCGGCTGGTAATTGAGGCTTCGAAAATTGTTCCCGGTGATTTAGTGATTTTAACTATTGGTGGTCGCATACCGGCTGATGGTGTTTTGGTTGAGGCAACGGATTTCTCGGTAAGCGAAGCAATTTTGACCGGAGAATCAATGGCGGTTCATAAAAAAGACACTCAAGAAGTTAAGAAAGCAGGAAAGGAAAACGCGGTTTTTATGGGCACTATTGTGACCACAGGGATTGCCAAAATGATGGTTGTTAAAACCGGTATGGCTACGGAAATGGGTCAGATTGGCAAAAGAGTTAGTGAAGTTGAAGAAGGGGAAACGCCTCTTCAACTTCAGTTAGCAAAATTGGCTAAAACCCTGGCAATTATAGTTGGGGTGATGACTTTAGTAATTTTTCTTTTTGGTGAACTTATGGGCTATGATCATTTGGAAATGTTTACCACCAGCGTAGCTGTAGCCGTGGCCGCGATTCCTGAAGGTTTGGTGGTGACTCTAACGGTTATTTTGGCCCTAGGAATGCAGAGAATTCTTAAAAAGAAGGCGATTGTACGCAAGCTTTTGGCAACAGAAACATTAGGATCAGTTTCCGTTATTTGTGCAGATAAAACAGGCACTCTCACTGAAGGCAAAATGCGAGTAGTTAAAGATGATTTTACTGATAGGGAATTGGGAATTAAAGGAGCCATTCTTTGTAATGATTTGCGCGATCCCTTAGAGGTTTCTATGTGGGATTGGGCTCTTCAACAGAGTGGAGGAGAGTTTGGGAAGATTGATCCTAAGGTACTTCAAAAAGAATATCCCCGCTTGGACGAAATTCCTTTTTCACCTAAATACAAATATATTGCTACTCTTCACCCCGGTTTTTTATTTCTTTCCGGAGCTCCGGAAGTAATTCTTAATCGCTGTCAGGGATCAAATAATGATAAGCAAAAGTGGCTTAAGAAACTTGAAGATTATGGCAAAAAAGGTTATCGAATTGTTGGTTTTGCTTATCAGAAGGTTGAAAAAGAAAAAAAGAAGATTAAAGAGACAGATCTTAAAAACTTTGAATGGCTAGGATTGCTTATCTATGAAGACCCGGTTAGAAAAGGAGTTAAAGAGGCTTTGAAAGAAACTCAAAAAGCAGGCATTGAAGTTAAAGTGATTACCGGCGATTATGCTTCAACAGCAATGGCGGTGTTAGAACAGCTTGATCTTAAACTTGATAAGAATCAGGTAATAGTGGGAACTGAGTTGGAGAAGATTTCTGATAAGGAATTGGAAAAAAGGGTTGATGAGCTAGTTCTTTTTGCCCGGACTACACCTGAGCAAAAACTGAGGATTGTTAAGACACTTAAAGATAAAGGTGAAGTGGTAGCTATGACCGGAGATGGTGTTAATGATGCACCGGCTTTAAAACAGGCAGACATTGGTATTGTCGTTGGCGATGCTTCTGACGTAGCTAAGGAAACAGCCGATATTGTTCTTTTGGATTCTAACTTTGCCACCATTGTTCATGCAATTGAAGAAGGAAGGGCAATTTTTGAAAATATTAAGAAAGTTGTTCTTTATTTGCTTTCGGATAGTTTTACAGAGATAATTTTAATTGGTGGTTCACTTCTTATGAAATTACCCCTACCTATAACGGCGGCTCAAATTCTTTGGGTTAATTTGGTTGAAGATAGTTTGCCGGCGATTGCTTTGGCTTTTGAGCCTAAGGAGAAAGGAATCATGAATGAACCGCCGCGATCTCGAGGGGCATCAATCTTAGATCTTGAACTGAAAACGCTAATCTTTATTATTGGTGTTTTAACGGATTTAATTTTACTAGCACTTTTCTATTGGTTGCTTAAAGGCTTTCTTCATCTGCAATATGTTCAGACAGTTATGTTTGTTGCTCTGGGAATTGACTCTTTGTTTATTGCTCTGGCTTGTCGGACATTGAGGAAACCTTTTTTTAAGAATGATTTTTTTAGCAATAAATTTTTAATTTTTTCGGTTGTTTTGGGTTTTTTGCTTTTAGGTTTAGCGGTTTACTTTCCGCCCCTTCAGGCTTTACTTAGAACTCACCCTTTAGGTGTTTATGAGTGGATTTTTCTCTTAGGAATTGGTGTTTTTAACTTCTTTGCTATCGAGATAACCAAATGGGTATTTATTATTCGCCGAAAAAATGTAAAATCTAATTCAAGAAAATGGAACTAATTCTTTATTTGTTATTGATTTTGTTTTTCTCCCTTCTTTTGGTAAAGGCAACTGACATTTTGGTGATTAACCTTAAGGCTCTTTCGCGCAAAACAAAAATTGGCAAATTTGCCATTAGCACCTTTTTACTTGCTGGAGCGACTTCTTTACCTGAGCTAGTGGTGGGTATTACAGCGGCCTTAGAAGGCAAACCCAACCTAGCTTTGGGAAATGTCATTGGTTCCAATATTGCCAATTTGTCTTTAGTGATTGGAGGAGCGGCGTTAGTTGGGGGAGCAGTGGTAGTCAAGGGGCTTTTTTTGCGGCGGGATGTTTTCTATGCGTTCCTGGCAGGAGCAGCGCCGATGATTCTCTTGTTTGATAAAGGATTAAGCAGAACAGACGGATTAATTCTTTTAGCTCTTTACGGTTTTTACAATTTCTGGGTTTTAAAAGAAAGGCAAGCACGATTGGCTGAAGCTCGAGAAGAGGATAAAGAGGGATTGGTCAGGCGATTATTAAGACGGTTCAATCATCGAGGAACAAAAAAAGAACTGGGCTGGTTGTTTTTGGGAGTTGCTTTGCTTCTTTTTTCCGCTGATATGATTGTTAGGCTGGCAAGCGAGATTGCCCTTGCTCTTAATATGCCCCTCTTGCTTGTTGGTTTGTTTTTGGTAGCCGTAGGTACTTCCTTGCCAGAGCTTGCTTTTGAATTAAAAGCGATTCGGGAAAAAGAGCCAGCAATGGTTTTTGGTGATCTTTTGGGTTCAGTAGTAGCTAATGGAACCTTGATTATTGGTATTACTTGTCTTATCTCACCGATTAGAATTCAGGCTTTCAATGAATATTTACTGGCAACTGCCGCTTTCGTGGTTATTTTTGGTGTTTTTTATCTCTTTATTCGAACTAAGAAAAAATTGGAACGTTGGGAGGGGGCAGTTCTTTTAGGTGTTTATGCGATTTTTATTCTGCTGGAATTTATTCGTTCTTAGCTAATGGAAATTATCGCTGATCTTCATCTTCACTCTAAATACAGCCGAGCTGTTTCTCCGCAAATGGTGATTCCGGAAATAGCCAAATGGGCAAAGCGGAAGGGGATTGATTTAGTGGCTACTGCGGACTGGACCCATCCTTTATGGCTAAGAGAACTCAGAGAAGACCTTGTTGAAGTGAGCGAGGGTGTTTATAGCTGTAAAGAAGAACCTAAGGACGTTCTTTTTTTATTAAGTACGGAAATTGCCAGTATTTACAGTCAAAACAATAAAGGCCGGCGGATTCACAACTTGGTTCTTTCTCCTAGCTTTGAGATTGTTGAAAAAATTAATCAACAATTACACAATCATGGAGCTAAACTTCTTTCCGATGGTCGGCCAATGACAGGTTTATCGAGCATTGAACTTTGCGAACTGGTTTTTTCAGTTTCTAAAGATTGTTTGATTATCCCAGCCCATATATTTACTCCTTGGTATTCATTATATGGTTCTCGTTCTGGTTTTGATTCCATTAAAGAATGTTTTGGTCAGTTTGCGGATCAGATCTATGCTATTGAAACAGGGTTAAGTTCGGATCCAGCGATGAATTGGCGAATTGAAGAGCTGGATAGTCGAGCGATTCTTAGCTTTAGTGATGCCCATAGTCTAAAAAAACTAGGTAGAGAAGCAACGGTTTTTGAGGTAGAAAAAAAGGAATTCACTTATCAAGATATTAAAAAAGCCGTTCAAGAACAAAAAATTGCTTATACGATTGAATTTTATCCTGAAGAAGGGAAGTATCATTATACCGGCCATCGAAAGTGTGGAGTAAAGCAATCGCCGGAAGAAACCAAAAAACTGGGAGAAATTTGTTCGGTCTGCGGCAGAAAATTGACGGTTGGAGTAATGCATCGGGTAGAAGAATTGGCTAGTAGACCAATTGGTTATCAACCGAAAAACAGGCCGCCTTATAAGATGCTGGTACCTTTAATGGAAATTTTATCTGAAGTTTCAGGAGTGGGTGTTTCCAGCCAAACAGTGGAAACCGAGTACAATCGTTTGGTGGAGAGGTTCCAATCAGAATTTAATGTTTTACTAAAGATTAATTCTTTGGAAATTGCGAAAGTAGCCGGTGAAAAAATAGCTCAGGGGATAAAAAAAGTTAGGGAAGGAAAAATTGTTGTTAATCCTGGTTATGATGGCGTTTTTGGTATTGTTAAAATTTGGGGAGAAAAAGAAATAGAAGAGAAAAAACAAATGAGTTTATTCTAGAAAATACTGGTTGACAAAGGACGTTGATTTATGGGACGATTCAAGCAAGAAGGGAGGTGAGTAATTGATGGCAGAAAAAACAGGAACAGGTTTACCTAAAAACACAGCTGCGGCTCTTTCCTATGTTCTGGGTTGGTTGTCTGGAATCGTTTTTCTCCTGATTGAAAAAGACCCTTTTGTTCGCTTCCACGCTATGCAGTCAATTGTTACTTTTGGCTCCCTAACGATTTTAATGTTCATTCCTATTATTGGTTGGATTCTTTCTCCGCTAGCTTGGATTGTTGGTTTTGTTCTTTGGCTGGTTTTGATTTTCAAAGCCTATCAGGGAGAAGAGTTTAAACTTCCGGTAGTGGGAGATTTCGCTAAAAAACAACTAGGAAAGATAAAATAGGTTAGAACAAAGTAGATTTTATTTAACTTCAATTAGATTTCTATTGGCTTAAGAACTTTTGTTATACTGGATTCAATGAAAAAAGACTTTTCTTCAGAGCAAGAGCAGATGATTAAGGAACAGCTTGAGAAAAGAGACATTGTTGATAAAAGAGTTCTTAAAGCGATGAAACAGGTTCCTCGGGAGGAATTTGTTTTGTCAAGCAACAAAAAACTTGCTTATACTGACCAGCCATTATCTATTGGTGAGAGTCAAACAATTTCCCAACCTTACATAGTTGCTTTAATGACCCAACTGCTTAAACTTAAAGGCGGAGAAAAAGTGCTGGAAATTGGTACGGGTTCTGGTTATCAAACGGCAATTCTTTCTTATTTAGTTAAAGAAGTTTATTCCATTGAGCGTCATTATCAGCTTTTGGCCAAGGCAAAAATGGTTTTCAAAAAATTGGGCATTAAAAACATTCGAGTTAAAGAAGGAGATGGTGCTAGGGGGTGGCAGGAAAAAGCTCCTTTTGAAGCCATTATTGTTACTGCCGCCGCCAAAAAAGTTCCTGAAGATTTAATTAAACAATTAGCCGAAAAGGGAAGATTGGTAATTCCGGTTAATAAAAAACACTGGGGGCAGGAATTGATTCGATTAACCAAAAAAGGCAAAAAATTAGAAAAAGAGAATTTTGGCGGTTGTGCTTTTGTTCCTTTAGTAACTCAAAATTAATTTTATGATTTTAATAGTAGGCTTAGGCAATTCTGGTAAAAAATATCAAAACAACCGCCATAACTTGGGTTTTATGGTTTTGGATAAATTAGCAGGAGAACGAACTAGTGGACAATGGACAAAAATCAAAAAACTTCAAGCAGAGATTATTAGAAGTTCTTCCTTTATTCTCGCTAAACCGCAAACAATGATGAATCTTTCTGGCTTGGCCGTTGCCAGAACAACCCATTTTTACAAGATTAAACTAGAAAACATTTGGATAGTTCATGACGAAATTGATTTGCCCTTAGGGGAAATCAAGATTGGCAGAGGTCAAGGTTCGGCTGGACATCGAGGGGTGGAATCAATTATAAAGGAGTTGGGTGCTAACCAGTTCATTCGTTTTCGCCTAGGAATTGGTCGGCCGGATCTTGGTTCAAATAAAAAGGAAATTGAAGATTACGTGCTCGATCCTTTTAGAAAAGAAGAAAAAAACAGAGCACAAACAATGATTACCCAGGCAATTAAAGTAATAGAAGAAGCTTTAGAAAAAGGACTAGACAATGGAAAGATTTTTAGACTTTCAATTTAAAAAAGAGATTAAGCTTTTACCGGTTTTTTTAAACCAGTCGCTGCGTTCAGTAGCGGTTTCGCTTCTTTCTTTGTTTTCCTCTATTTATATTTATAAAACTTTTCTTTCCTTAACCAATCAAACAAACCTGGCTCTTTTGGCTGTTTTTATCTATTTTCTTGGTCTTTATGTCACCAAGTTTATTTCCAATCTTTTTGCTGAAGAACTTTCTTTAAGGATAGGCTTAAAGAAACAAGTTTATCTTGGCTTGCTGTTTTTAATTTATTGTTTATTGATTTTCATTTTATCTTTGAAATGGCCTTTGGTCGTTTTTTTGGCTTCACCTGCTTGGGGTTTGGCAACCGGCTTTTATTGGTTCGGGCTGCATGGCTTAATGATTAAAGTCGGTCACAACGGAGCCTTTGGTAAAGAAATAGGCATAGCGGGTTTAATCACTACTTTGTTTTTGCTGGCCGTACCGATTTTGGGAGGAGCTCTTATTAATTTCGCAGGCTATAAAGCGCTTTTCATTACCTCATTACTTTTTGTTGTTCTGTCGATGCTAAGTATTAGGAAAGTAGAAGAGAGAAGAACTAATCATGATACTGATCTAAATGAAGTTTTGGGTCTTTTTAAAACTCATAAAAGAATGGTTTTGGCTTATATCGGTGATTCAATCGCGGCCGCAGTTTATGGCGTAATTATTCCTTTATATCTTTTTTTAATTCTTAAAAAGGAACTTGCTTTAGGAGAATTTTTCTCTTTGTCAATGATTTTAGTAGCTTTGCTTAATCTTTTTATTGGCCGCTGGGCAGATATTAAAAGTAAGCGAAAGTTAGTGGCTTATGGTTCGGTTTTCCAAGCTTTAGTCTGGTTAAGCAGGATTTTTACCCAAAAAATCGGCTTTTTGTTTGCTCTGGATATTGTTGACCGGATTACTGATGGAATGGTAGGCATTCCTATGAACGTGATGACTTATCAAAAAGCGATTGACGGTCATTCTACCGGAAGGGCGATTCTTTTCCGGGAAATTGCCATTGTTATTGGCTCAATTATTGCCTGCTTACTGCTTATAGTTCTTGCTCTTTTAAAAGTTGAATTGAAATTTTACTTCCTGATTCCTGCTTTATCTAGTTTTCTGCCTCTCTTGATTATTAAACGTCCGAGCGAAAAAAAGATTTAGATGCCAAAAAGATCAGATAGGAAAGGAAAACTTCAATCACTGGGTGATCTTTTGGTTGGTTTTGATTGGGATAAGAAAAAATATATTTCTCAGGAATTTCAGGACTATGGTTATCGTTTGGCAGAGGAGCTAAATGATTTAAAGCATAAGGCTCTTTATATTAAACTCGCCAAAGAAACACCTCGACCGATACTGGAAAAAGCGCGGAATTTTGTCAAAGATGCCTATGAAGTTAAAAATCCAGGCAGATTGTTTATGTGGAAATTGGGTCGGTTAAAGAAAGAAAAGAAGGAAAGAGAAAACAAAAAATGAAAGAAAGTTTTTCGGAAAAAGTCTATCATTTAGCAAGGCAGATTCCGATTGGTAAAGTGATTACTTATGGCCAAATTGCCGCTAAGTTAGGTAATCCCAAGGCTGCTCGGGCCGTGGGCAATGCTCTTCATGTTCATTCTTATCGTGATGTTCCTTGTCATCGAGTCGTTAATCGAAAGGGGCGACTGGCCACGAACTTTGGCTCAGGCGGCTGGCAAGGACAAAAGAAAAAACTTATAAAAGAGAAAGTGCGTTTCAAAGACTTAAAACACGTTGATTTAAAAAAGCATTTGTGGCAGAAATTTCTCTAGGCACTTCTGGTTTTTCTTCTCCTCATTGACCAATTAGTTAGAGATTAACAACTAATTTTGTTTATCTTCGCTTTCATGGCAGGACAGCGCTCTATCCTTCATGTTATACTGAAAAAAATGACGGTTAAAAAAGAGTTGAAAAGTCATCTGATAGTGGTTCTTTTTTGGTTGGCTTTGGTAACTCTTTTACGCTGGGATTGGCATTGGGATTTAATTTTGCTCTGGTTGGGAGGGATAGGGGGCATGTTCTTGATTGACCTTGATCATCTTCTTTATGTTTTAATTGTTAATCCTCATGAATTAACAAGCATGAGAGTCAAGCGACTGTTAGACCAACGGCGTTTCAAAGAAGTTTTAATTCTTCTTGGTGATACTGCTGACGAGAGATTAAGACTGGCTTTTCATAACGCTTTGTTTCAGCCTATTCTTTATATTTTTTGTTTTTTTGTTTTAACTTCTACCGGAAACTTGTTTGGAGCTGGTTTGGTAATGGCGATGGCTTTGCATTTACTTAAAGATGAATTTAGCTTAATACTTCGGGGGAGAGAAGAGTTTTTACATCGCTGGCTTTGGTGGCAAGTAAAAATTCAGGTTTCGTTACGTCAACAGAAATTTTTTGTTATTCTGATGACTTTCATTTTTTTAGGATTGAATGTTTTATTGATATAGTTTCCTGATATAGCTAATATAGATAATCGAGAGGGGGTGACAGATGTTTGATTTAAAAGATAAAAAAGCCTTGGTAACCGGTGCTTCTCGGGGAATTGGCCGGGGTATTGCTTTGTCTTTGGCAAAGCAGGGAGCGGATGTAGTTGTTAATTATCGTTCGAAACAGGAGGAAGCAGAGAAGGTTGTGGCGGAAATTAAAGCAATGGGTCGAGATTCTTTTGCGGTTCAGGCCGATGTTTCTCAAGCTAATTCGGTAGCCAAGATGTTTGCTGATATTAAAGCTAAATGGGGAAAATTAGACATTTTGGTAAACAATGCCGGTATTCTTCAGTTTGCTGATTTTGAAGCGATTACTGAAAAACAATGGGATCAGATTTTAGATGTTAATCTTAAGGGGCAATTTTTATGCGCTAAAGAAGCAATTAAGCTTATGAGCAAGGGGGCGAAGATTGTTAATATTGCTTCAATTGCTTCCGGTGGAGTAGGGATTGGTTTTTCCAAGATTGCTCATTACACTGCTTCCAAAGGTGGAGTAGTGGCTTTAACTGAGAATATGGCTTTGGATTTAGGCGCTAAAGGAATTAATATTAATGCTATTGCTCCAGGAGTAATTGAGAGTGATATGACTAAAGGCATGCTGGCTGATGAAAAAGCTAAAAAGGGCTTATTAGCCAGAATTCCCAAAGGAAGAGTGGGTCAACCTAAAGATATTGGTGCCGCCGCTGCTTTTTTAGTTTCCGATGAAGCTGATTATATTACCGGAATAGTTCTTTATGTTGATGGGGGATGGTTAGCGGGATGATTAAATTTACTGACGGAAACTTTGAGAAAGAAGCTTTAGAGGCTGATTTGCCAGTTTTTGTTTATTTCTCGGCAAATTGGTGTGGCCCCTGTAAAATGGCTGGTCCAGTGGTTGAAGAATTAGCGGAGGAGTATCAAGGAAAGATAAAGATAGGCAAATTGGATGTTGATAAAAATCCCCAGACAGCTCAGAAATATGGAGTAATGAGCATTCCTACGGTAATTATTTTCAAGAAAGGTAAAGAAATTAAGAGGCAAGTTGGCTTTCCGGGCAAAGAAGCTTACAAAAAACTGATTGGAGAGGTTATCAATGCATGATTTAATTGTTATTGGGGCTGGTCCAGCTGGTTTAACGGCTTCAATCTATGCCTCTCGATATGCCCTTAAGCATTTGATTTTAAGCAAGTCTTTGGGGGGAACGATTATTCTGGCTCATAAGGTAGAAAATTTCCCTGGCCTGCCTTCTTTGAGCGGTGGTGAGTTGGCTCAGCGATTTCTTGATCACGTCGAGAAATTAGGAACTAAAATTGAGCCCAAAGAGGTTGTAGAAATTAGTCAGGATAAAAACGGGATTTTTACTCTTGAAACAACTGATGGTTCAAGTTATCAAGCAAAGTCGATTATTCTAGCTATTGGAACCAAAAGACGAGAGCTGGGAGTTCCTGGAGAAAAAGAGTTTGTTGGCAAGGGTGTTTCTTATTGTTCTAGTTGTGACGCCTTTTTTTATAAAGAAAAGAGGGTAGTAATAGTCGGAGGAGCTAATGCTGCTTGCTCAGGCGCAGTCCATCTAGCTCGTTTTGCGAAAAAAGTCTATCTCCTTTACCGGCGCAGTGCTTTGCGAGCAGAGCCAGCTTGGATAGAAGAACTGCAAAAAAAGGAAAACGTAGAAATATTATATGAAACTAATGTTGTTGAAATAAAAGGCAAAGATAAGGTTGAGAAAATTCTTCTGGATAAAGCATATCAGGGAAAAAAAGAATTGCTTATAGAAGGAGTTTTTATTGAGATTGGCGGCATACCGGCAACAGAATTAGTTAAAAAGATTGGCGTTAAGTGTGATGAACAAGAATATGTAATCACTGACAATCAGATGGCAACCAATATTAAAGGTGTTTATTCGGCAGGTGATGTAAATTCCACCAATAAAGAATTCCAACAGGTCGTAGTGGCTGTTGCCGAAGGAGCGGTAGCGGCAACCTCAGTTTTTAAGTTTATCAAAAGCAAATGAGAAGAGGATTGACTTGTTGATCAATCCTTTGCTATATTTGAGCACGTTATAAGAATTTGTATCTATTCCTATCAAGTGAAAATTAAAATTGACAAAAGTAAATGTATTGGCTGCGGAACTTGCGTTGCTTTGGCACCCAAAACTTTTAAACTTGGAGAAGATGCCAAGGCAGTAGTAATTGAGCCTCCAGGAGATGGAGAAGTGAAAATAAAAGAGGTAGTTGACAGTTGTCCGGTTGATGCGATAGAATTGGCAGACTAAAAATGACGGAAGAAAAAAAAGAAGAAAAGAAAACCCCTAATTTAGTTGTTCCTGTTTTAGTAGTTCTTTTAGTGGTTGTTGCCTTTCTGGCGGGTATGTTTCTGACCAAGCTAAAGAATTTAGAAAAGAAAGAATCAGAAAAAGTTGCTCAAACTAGTCCTTCGCCGCAAAAACAAGAAGGGGGAGTTTTGGGGGAAGAATTGAAGCCTACTGGAATCGGAAACTTTAAGGAAACAGAAAATGAAATTTGTCAAGAAGAAGGTAAGCCGATAATTTACTTTTTTGGCAGAGCGAGTTGTCCTTATTGTACCTGGGAGCATCCTATTTTTGAAAAAGCAATGGCCAAGTTTGCTGGTTTAATTTCTTTTCATAATAATATGGACGACCAAGAGACCGATCGAGATGTTTGGAACGAATACAGTGCGATTAGCAAAGGAGCAGTTCCTTTTATGGTTTTAGGTTGCCGTTATACCCAACGGGGAAGCGGAGACCAAAAAGCGGGCGAAGCTCAGGAAGAGAAGAATTTAACTGCCTTGATTTGCAAACTGACTGATGGTAAGCCAGCTGGGGTTTGTGAAGAAGTTTCAGATTTAGTTAAGTAGGTAAAATAGCCTTTTTTTATTCCTTCTAGTTTTCAGTTTTAATCTTTTGCTATAATGGACATACTATACAAGCCGAAGGCGCAGTGTAATTAAAGTATATGTTTAGAAAACTGTTTTTTTCATTGCTTATTGTTTTCCTTTTTTTCTTTCTTTCAGGAGGGAGTTATTCAGCCCGGGTTGAGGCGAATCTTGTTTCCCCGGTTCCGCCTGAACAAAGAGAAAACTTAACCGAACCTCAAGCTAGTTTAGACGAATTAGAAGAAGCTTTAGCTGAACAGCAATTAAGCTCACTAAATTTCACCAATTTTTTTAAACATGCAATTCACCGGGCGGTTGAAGCTGGTGTGCCTGTAAACACGATTGTTTTGATTCTTTTATTGCCTATCTTAATTGCTGTGATTGCTGCCTTGCGCCATTTAGTTGGAATTCATGGTTTTGGCATCTTTACGCCAACAATGATTTCTGTGGCTCTTTACGCTACTGGAATTATTCCCGGGCTTTTTCTTTTCTTTGCTATTTTATCAGTAACCAGTTTTGGCCGCTTTGCTTTAAAAAAGGTTAAAATTAAAATCCACTATCTTCCTCGAATGGCTTTACTGTTTTGGTTTATTTCTTTGACTGTTTTTTTGACTATCATTTTCGCACCCATTATTGGCTGGAATGAAATTATGATTGTTTCTATTTTTCCAATCTTAATTCTGATTCTTCTTTCTGAAGCTTTTATTGATGTTCAAAAAGGACGAAGCTTGAGAGAAGCAATAAGAATTACGATTGAAACACTTTTTCTTGCCCTCTTTTGTTTTAGCTTAATGCAACTTCAAACTCTACAAAAATTTGTTTTGCTTAATCCGGAAATAGTTATTATTGGTGTGCCTATTTTTGATATTATTATTGGTCGCTATACCGGCTTGCGTCTTTTGGAATTATTTCGCTTCCGCCGAGTTTTGAGAGAAGACTAATCATGGCAAAAGCTCAGCATCTTCTAGGCAAAAATGCTCGTAATCGGATTTACTTGCGTCTTAACAAGAAAAGAGGTAGAAAAATTGCTGACTCGAAATTGCTAACTAAAACAATTCTTAAAAAACATAATTTACCTCACCCTGAACTTTACAAAGTTTTTGAGAATCAAGAAGAATTAAATACTTTTCAGTGGGAAAGCCTGCCAGAGAATTTCGTTATCAAACCGAGTCGAGGTTTGGGCGGCGAAGGAATTTTAGTGATTAAAAAGAAAGCCAAATGGGCAGGAGAATGGTTTTTAATGGGTGGTTCAAAAATTGATGCCAGCCAGTTGAAACTTCATGTTTTGGATATTTTTGCCGGTCGTTTCAGTCTTCATAACATGCCTGATAAAGCTTTTGTTGAAGAGAGGATTAAAATTCACCCTCTTTTCAAACGCTATACTTATCGGGGAACACCAGATGTGCGGATTATTGTTTATAATCTAGTGCCGATTATAGCTATGCTTCGCTTGCCTACAGCAGAGTCTAAAGGTAAAGCAAATCTGCATCAGGGAGCGGTAGGGGTAGGGATTGATTTAGCTACTGGAATTACTACTTATGGTTATCATCATGGCCAAAGAATCAAACTTATTCCCGGAACCAAGAAAAAAGTCAATGGCCTGAAACTGCCTTTTTGGCAAGAAACACTGATTTTGGCGGTTAAAGTTCAAGAAATAATTCCCCAACTAGGTTATTTGGGAGTGGACATTATTTTAGATAAGGAAAAAGGGCCTATGATTTTGGAGCTGAATGTTCGTTCAGGACTAAGTATTCAGAATGCTAATCTGGCACCTTTAAGGAAAAGACTGGAGAGAATAGAAGGATTAACCGTTGAAAGCGCGGAAAAAGGAGTTAAAATTGCCCAGGATCTTTTTGCTGAGCGTTTTGCGGACAAGGTTTTGGCTCAGAAAGGAGCAAGAATTGTTGATGTACTTGAGGAAGTAAAAATTAGAGATATTAACAAAAAAAAGATTCCTGTTTGGGCAAAAGTTGATACTGGTGCCCTGCGAAGCTCAATTGATAGAAATCTGGCTGAAGAATTGGGCTTGTTAACTTCGGAAAACACCATTTTTACCCGTTACTATCGATCAGCCCTGGGCAAACGAAAAGAAAGAAAAGTTATCGGCTTGACTTTTTACCTTAAAGGAAGAAGAATTAAAACTAGTGCTAGTGTGACTAATCGTTCTCATTTAAGCACTCCTTTCTTAGTTGGAGTTAGAGATTTGGCTGGCTTTTTAGTTAGACCTGAGCCTGCTGAGGTCAATCAATACAGGAGAAAATAATGAAAATAGCTTTTTTTTATCGGGTTTGGTTTGATAGCGGCGAAAAGCTTTTGGCTGCTGCTAAGAAGAAGGGAATTGAGTTAATTCCAATTCAATACAATGACTTAATTCTCCGCCAGAAAAAAGATAGTTTTGAAATTCTCTACCAGAATCAGCCTTTGTCAGAATTCAACCTCTTTTATTTCCGGGCTGTTGGTGAAGCAATTGAATGGACTAATCTTCTCCTGTTTTACGCTAAAAACAAGGAGATTCCCGTAGTTGACGAGTATTTACTTTATCTCGGTCCAAAGAGACGTTTAAAAAGCATTTCCGGTATCATTCTGGCAAAAAACAAGGTTAATTACCCTCAAACGAGCTTTGTTGCCAGCAAAGAAGCTCTTTTAACAGAAGTAAAGAAATTTCAATATCCTTTTGTGCTGAAGGTTTCTAAGGGAGGCAGAAAAGGAATAGGAACTTTATTGATTAAAAACAAAGAAATTTTAGAGAGAGCGATTAAGGGTAGAATTGAAACAACCGGTTTCTTGCTTCAAGAATACATTCCCAATGATGGCGACTATCGCTTAATGGTGATCGGCTATCAGGTTCTAGGAGTTTTTAAAAGACAGAAAAAAGAAGAAAGGTTGGTTTTAAGTCGTTCTTTGGGAGCTTCAAAGAAAACAGCCCTTTCTGCGGCAATTAAAGAAGAAACAGAGAAAGCTTGTCGAGTTTTGAAAGTAGAGATTGCTTCGGTAGATATGGTGATTGATAAACGGACAAACAAGCCAGTATTGATTGAAGTTAATGAAGCGCCTCAGTTTGAAGTTTTTGAAAAACGGACAAAAATAGATGTTGCTCGGGCAATAATTAACTATTTAGCTCAACAGGCTCGTTCTTAGCTAGCGACTGGCAATTTCTTTAGCGGCAATAATGCCGGTGGCGGCAGCACCAACAATATTACCGGAAACTCCTGCCCCATCCCCAGCCACAAATAAATTATCAATTTTTGTTTTTAAGCCAGAATTGGTTTTTATTTGGGCAGAAAAGAATTTTACTTCAGGAGCATAAAGCAAGGTAGAAGAGCAAGCAATTCCAGGAATGATTCTATCTAATTTCTCAATGCCTTCCTTAAGATTAGTCACGATTCGATGGGGTAGAGCCATGCCAATATCTCCAGGAGTGACATCAGTAAGAGTGGGTTGAATATAAGCTTTTTTAATTCTACTCCAGGTGCTGCGTCGTTCCTGTTGAAAATCAATATAGCGTTGGAGAATTGGCTTACCACCCCCAATAGTATTAGCGAGCTGGCAGACACTCTCGCCATAAATGATTGTATTAGTAATTGGTTCAGAAAGAGAAACTTTAACCAAAAGAGCGAAATTGCCATTTACCGAATAGCTTTTTTTATTAGCGTGGCCATTAACACAAACGAAATTGCGATAAGTTTCTTTAACTACAAAAACCTGCTGGGACAACGCAAAAGGTTCGCAGTTGATCGTCATAGCTTTTACTGTAGAAGAAAAGGGTTGGTTCATAAATAATTCGACTAATTTCTCTAATAATTTCTTTAGGGAACTCAATCCTAATACCGATTTCTATAGGTTGGTACTCTAATCCTAAACCTAACTTTTTAATTTGTTTTGTTAACCAGAGATTGTTTGATCGTCCCGGAGCAACTAGAAAATAATTAGCTTTAATAGCTTTTCCGTCAGCGAGAAGAACTTTAGCAATCAGGCCTTTTTTATTTTTTTCAAAACCAACCACTTCTTTTTCAGTGATAATTTTGACTCCTTTTTGAATTAGTCTTTTAACTAGACTAGTAATGTAGCCAGGTAATTTGTCTGAACCCAAATGAAGTTGTTTGGTAAGAAGAATATCAATACCCACTTTATGGCATTTAACTTTTAGCTCTTCAGCTTTTTTTTGATTTTTAGGATAAGTCTTTTCTTTAACCCCGATTTTGCGGAAGATAGTTTCGATTTGGTCAATAATTTTTTTTCCTTGACTGAGGGAAACAAACTGAGTGATGTCGGTTTTGCCATAAGTTGGGGATAAGAGGAGCTTTCCGTCTGAATAAAGCCCGGCGCCACCAACACCGAAAAGAACTTCATTTCTCTGTCTTTTTTTAATGGTTTTGCCTTTTTCGATGATGATAATCTTTTTGATACCCTTGCTGACTAGCTCCCAAGCAGCAAATAAACCGGC
>SDBT01002859.1_pt1 | contig 30131 bp, 29 predicted proteins | sample 2277101 | NCBI WGS metagenome assembly SDBT01 (sample SAMN10404973, study PRJNA504765) | marine sediment metagenome | isolation source: marine sediment core GS10_PC15, 103 cmbsf | place: Arctic Ocean: Southern Knipovich Ridge | collected 2010
TCCAGCCCAATCCGACGCACTACTTCTCTTCGCTATTAAACGAATTTATGGCAATGAGAAGGTCATATTTTTTCACCGACGAGATAAGTAGCTCCACTATCTATTATTTGTGCCTTGATTACTTGACCTTGCAAAATTCTTCCCTCATTTATTACAACTGGTAGATATGAAGTATTTCTTCCTCTAACTTGATCGGATTTTTTACCCATTTCATCAATCAGTACAATCCCCTTCCAACCAATCCATTTCTTTAAATTCGTAGACGTTATCAGATGAGCCATTTCACTTAATTCTCTGCTACGACTGGATTTTACTTTCGTTGATAATTTTGGGGACATTTTAGCAGCTAATGTACCAGGCCGATCAGTATATCTCGAAATATTAACAATTGTAGGTTTTATTCTCCTTAAAAGTCTTTTTGTTGCCTTAAAATCATTTTGAGTCTCACCAGGAAAGCCAACAATAATGTCAGTGGAGATAACAATCTCGCTAACTTCTTCTCTTAATAAGTCAATTAAATCGATAAAATCACTAATCACTGATCTTCTTTTCATAGCGAGAAGAATTTTTTCTGAACCCGACTGAATAGGCAGATGAAGAAATTTAAAGATTTTTTTATTATTTAATTGAGTTATCAAGGCTGATTTATAATTTTTCAGAGTATTTGGAGTCATCATTCCCACTCGAACAAAGAAAACATCCTCTATTTTTATAATAGATTCAATAAGAGAGGGCAAAAGCTTTTTTGGCGACAAATCCCAACCATAAGCTCCAGTATCTTGAGAGGTGAGCCAAATTTCTTTACTTCCTCTTTGAATGGCATTGGAAATTTCTGCAGTAATCGATTCAGGTGATCGTGATCGGATTTTTCCTTTAACCTTTTTCACTATACAATATGCACAGTTTGATAAACATCCACGTGATATTTCAATGGCTGTGATCACAGGATTATAATTATGTCGTCCATCAAGATATAACTTTGACCACGTAGTAGGATCAGTACTCATTTCATCCTCTACTAACTGCTTTTCAAGTAAACTGATAATTTGATTAGCAGCTTCAGGAAAAAGAATTTGAGCTCGAGGAAGGTTTTGTTTAATCCAATCTAGCATCATAACTGGAAGACATCCAGTAATAATTAGGTCTTTATTTGGTGATAGAGATAATAGGAGACTTTTCATTCGATGTTCGGTATTCTGTTTAACAATACATGTGTTTACTATGATTAGATCAGCTTCATTAGTGGATTGAGCAAGGGGATACCCATTTCTTTGTAATTTACCTATTAATCCCTCAGCGATAGCCCGATTAGCGCTACAACCATAATTAAGAACTAAAAACGATTTATTCTTCTTTTCTATGCTATTCATCGCAAAATGAACCAAATTCCCTTAATAGGCGCAACATTTTTTATTGGCCTGATAGAATGTAAAAAACGCATACAACAATTTTGAGGGTAATTTTTTGAGGACTGTTACGTTATATGTAGAAGAAGAACAAATTGATGCCATGGCTGAACTAGTTAGAAATGGAAAATATCCAAATCGTTCTGAATTTGTACGTTCAGCTATTCGTGATCTTATTGACAAACACATTTCTGAATGAAATGCAATTTTATGTCAAACTTATGTGAGAACATCTCAGGTATTCTTTTTTATCCAGCTACTGATGAGAGGAATAATACTTTGTGTAGTTATACCTTCAAAGTTTGTTTTTATTGTATCAGTAGTAAGAATAATGGAGGGATTGGCCTTTTTTATGTTCAAGTAACTTTCATCGGTATGAACAGCATGAATGTAGGCAAAAATGACTTCTTTCACCCCTTTTTTCTTTAATATATTTGATGCTCCAATCATAGTCCCTCCAGAGCTTACCATATCGTCAATTATCAAGACAGTACGATTTTTGATATCAATATCGATTCCTACAAGTGTTTGTACTATTTTTCCTGAATTTAAATCTCTCTTTTTCTTGATTGCTCCGAAATAGGGTGAATTGATTGATTCTGCAGCCTCTTTCGCCAGTTGTAGGGCACCTTCATCAGGGGAAAAACAAATGACCTCATGAGGATTTTCAATATACTTCGATATTGACCTAGCAAGATGGGGAATAGCAGTAATATTTTCAGCTTTAGCTTTGGAGAAAAAAGATTGAATCTCAGCTTTTCCATAAATATGGGAAGAAAGAGTCATAAAAGCATCAATTCCTGCAGATTCTAGCATAAAACCCATATACCTACTTGAAACAGGTTCACCTTTTCGAGTTTCACGATCTTGCCTTGCATATAGATGATAGGGCATAATACAACTTAATTTTTTGGGTTTAAATCGTTTAATATTATAAATCGATAAAAGCAGTGATAATAAGTATTGATTTTTTGATTGATCGGAATGTAATTGTAGAGTGACAATAGCATGCTGATTCTTGATCTTTTCTTCATCAGTCAATAACAAACGAGGACAAACTTCTCCATCAGGAAAAATTCTTTCTTCAATTTCGATGAAATATGAATCACTAATTGTTTTAGCAATTTTACCCGCAAAATCAGCTTTACCAATAATAATAGGTTTCATTTAGGTTCAACAAGATTAAAGATGGGGAATTTAAGGAGTTTTTCAATCTATCCTTTTTTCCTTATTTAGCAAAGGAAAATAAACTAACTGCAGTATTCACCGATGTAATTCAGGAGATGACTTATATTGAATACTAAGTCTCAATCAAACGATAATTCAGGTAATGATAGCTCTCGTGCATGGTTCACTGGAAATGTTTTACTCTTAGGATTAGTCTCTTTTTTTGCTGATGTTTCAGGGGAAATGATGACACCTGTACTACCATTATTCATTGCAGCATTAGGAGGTTCAGGGGTTATTGTTGGATTTATTGGAGGCCTAGGTGATGCCATAGCAAATATTGTTAAGATTTTTTCAGGGTATATCGCTGATAGAACTGGAAGAAGAAAAGAATTAATCGCATTTGGATATGGGATTCCATTTTTCGCAAAGCTAGGCATTGGTTTATCTAGTAGCTGGGAACAAATATTAATCTTAAAACCAACAGAACGATTAGGAAAAGGAATCAGAGGCGCACCGAGAGACTCATTACTTGCAGATTCTATTCCTTTTGAGATGAGAGGACAGGCCTTTGGATTTCATAGAATGATGGATACAGCAGGGGCTATTCTGGGATCATTTTTGGCATTAGGGATTCTAATATTCTTTTTTGATGTTGTAAATGATGAGATTGGTATTTTACAAATAATTATTATTATTTGGGCTTTTATTTCCATTTTAGCAGTCATTCCAATCTTATTTCTTTCACAAGATAAAAAACTGTTCCAGAGAGAAAATTACGAAAAACTAGTTTAATAAAAAGCCTGAAAGAACTACCTAAAGATTATTATAAATTTCTAATTGTCTCTATTTTCTTTGGATTAGCAAATTTTACCATTCTACTCTTTATTTTACATACAAAAACTGTAATATTAGGTATTGATGAAAATACGCCACTATTAACTCAAATGAGTATACCTATAATTATTTTCATCTGGTTTAACATAATATACACAGTTTTATCGATACCTTTTGGGAAGATGTCTGATAGCTATGGGAGAAAAAAAATTTTTGCTTTTGGTTTAGTTCTCTTCATTATTACATGTTTTGGATTCGTGATAACGACAAATTTGTTCTTCCTTTTCCTCTTTTTTGGAATTTATGGTGCCTTCAATGCAGCAACAGACGGCATCCAAAAAGCATTTGTGGTTGATTTACTCCCTCCTGATCTTAAAAGAACAGGAATTGGATTATTACAAACGTTAACAGGCTTCGCTGGCATAGCAGGAGGGATCATTGCTGGGGTTTTTTACGAACAAAATATAGGATCAGCTTTTATTTACGGAGGAATCACGGCAGCAATCGCGTTAGCATTATTACTAAAAATGAAATTTTCATATCAAGATGAAAAGCCAAGTGATGAGAGACAGGTATAAATATGGCATGTAAATTATTAACTAAGGAAGAACAATTACTAATTCTAAAAAAAAATTTGGCGGGCGCAGAGGGATTTGAACCCCCGGCCAACAGGTCTCTTTTGTTGAATTAAATAATTCAATCATTAAAAGCCTGTCGCTCTAATCCCAAGAATCTACGTCCTGTAAATTCTACCTGGCTGAGCTATGCGCCCAAGAGATAATGGCGCCCCGATCGGGATTTGAACCCGAGTCGGATGGGATCTGCAGGCTGTCAGACTTGAAAAGCCTTTGACAGCCATCAATGCTAGACCAAACTCTGTTACCTGGCGATTCAACACCAGATATCTACACCATCGGGGCTATTAGGTTCTCGATTATGTAAAACAGTCTTAATTTAAAGAAAGTCTTACAATAAGGATTCTTTTTAGTAGATATATTAATTTTTTTTCAGGAAATTGTGATTTTCAGGATTAGAAATCATTTTGAATTTTTAAATTGGGAGATATTGATTGACAATTAATGATTTTTTTAAAATCTTGCTTCAAATACTAATATTCATTATCAGGACAATCCTTTAATTCATTCCCTTACGATGACCAAATTGCTAGGAAATCCTTCCTAAACACAAGCTGGGGTGGCTTAGCCTGGTATAATCAGACTGTCCACAGTCTGAACGCCGACAGCGCAGGACTCATAATCTGAGAGATAATCTCACATCTGCAAAAGGGCAAAGAATGCGCTAAAGGATGGGACATCCTGAAGTCGGGGGTTCAAAGCCCCCCCCCAGCATTTTAACCACAAAATTATCGTTATTTATGATTTAAGCTCCGATAGTGTAGACATTTAGGATTTATTACTAAATGGCATAACTTGGCCCATCATTTAGGGCTCTCACCCCTAAGTTATTAGATCTATTAAGATCTACAAATAGGAAACCCGGGTTCAAATCCCGGTCGGAGCATCAACATTGTTTTTAGCCAAATAGTCCTTCCATTCCTGGAGGAACTCCTCCTTGTGGTCCTCCTCTTCGTCCTCTCATCTTTCTCATTGTTTTTAGCTGTTTTGTCATTGCATTAAATTGATTTAAAAGCAGTTTCACTTCTTGTGGAGATGTTCCTGAACCTTTCGCGATTCGTTGAATTCGTTGCCCTTTAATTATACGTGCATTATCTAATTCTTCGCCAGTCATTGAAGAACATATAGCAACAAATCGTTTCATATTTCTTTGTCCTTCTTCCTCTAAATTTGGTTGTTTTCCTAGCATTCCACTTACCCCTGGAATTTTTGAGATTACTTTCCCTATTGATGATTGTTTACTAGCATTTTCCATTTGCATTTTAAAATGACGAAGAGTTAATTTTCCTTTTTTAAACGCGTCACGAAGCTCTGCAGTATCCTCCATATCAAATGCTTCATTTACACTAGTAATCAGTCCTTCAAGATCACCCAAACCCAATAATGAACCAACGAATCTGGTGGGATTGAACTCCTCTAAATCCTGAATATTTTCTCCTTCACCATAGAATCGTATTCGTGCTCCAGTTACTGATACTGAAGAAATTGCTCCTCCACCTTTAGCTGAGCCATCCATTTTGGTTAATATAATCGATCCTAAAGGAGTTGCTCGGTTAAATGCATCTGCTTGAGCTTGAGCTTGTTGTCCTATAGTGGCGTCAATGACAAGTACAATTTCAGTTGGTTTTGCAATTTTATTGATTTCTTGCATTTCTTTCAAAAGAGCAGTTTCTTCTTTATGACGTCCAGTTGTATCAATCAATATTAGATTGATATTCTTTTTCTCTTTAAAATGTTTTAAACCATTTTTTATAGCTTTTAATGTCTTTTTTTCCTTTTCATCTCCGAATACTTCAACCTTTATTGGTTCCAAATATTGCTGAAGTTGTGCCAACGCTCCAGGCCTAAATGTATCCCCTCCGATGACGCCGATTTTGTATCCTCTTTTTTGGAAATAGTTAGCTACTTTTCCAATTGATGTAGTTTTTCCTGAACCTTGTATTCCTATGAACATTAATATAGATGTTTCATTCGGATTTAAACGAAGTGGTTCATACCTTTTCCCAAGTAGTTCCGTTAATTCATCGTAAATTACCTTTAGAGTGTAATCACGACGACTCACTGCCATGGGTATTTCATCTTTGAGTGCTTTTTGTCTCACTTCGTCTGTTACATTGTATACTAAGTCGAGATTGACATCACCCGAGATCAAAGCATCTTCAAGGTCTTGAACGAGCTCATCGATCAATTTTTTATCTACTATGGGTGCCCCACGAATCTTCATTATTGTATTTCGCAGAGAGGAGCTTAAGGAATCCAACATTGAAATTTCACTCAAAATTCACATATTTCATTATCTAATATGTTTCATTAATCAACTTAATAAAAAGACTACCTCTTCCTTTTGACAGCTATCATGCTGATTTATTCACAGATCATTATGTACGGGGTTATTCTTTAATGATAATTTATTTCAGGTGAGTTTCAAGAATTTTGATCTAGTAGATAATTAATTACGGTGATCGTTTGGGAACTTAGGTAGATATTAGATCCTAATGAGTATTTCTCCAAATTTGAAAGCAAAAAATCAATTTCTTCTTGGAATCCCAGTTGATCACCAATTAAAAATGCTTTTTCCTTTTGTATTTTACTAATAGAATATTCTCCTTTAGTTCCTAACATTACAGGGTTTTCCTTTTTTATCAAATTCTCAAGAGATTCTTCATAGAATTCAATTCCTGTATATTTCTTTCCTTGAAATACTTTCTTTAAAACTCCAGCAATTGCTCGTTCATCAGGGTTAATACCTTTAACTTTATCTCCTTGTACTTCCAAAACTTTATTATTTTTCAGAAAAACAATCAAAAAAGTTACATTTTTCCTAAAGTTGTTAGAAAGAAAAAAAGCTGAGTTAATACACCTACAAATCACATCTATTCGTCCATAACCAGTTAAGGAATTAAGAGAGAGTGGTTTAGAAGTATCTACTGTATTAGAAATAATAATAAATTTCCTCATAATATTTTCCAACCTTCATTCTTTCTAAGATTCTCTCTTCATAATCGTTATTAAACATCTTAGAACTAGCTGAAATAGACTTAATTCTCCTTAAAATGCAATACATTTATAATTTTAAGAAGATTTTTCATTATAAGAGTGTTTTCCTCTAAAATTATTGAAGGCCTTTGTTTATGGACTCTGCAATTCTAGAAAAGGTTGAAAATCTAATTACGAATATTCATTGCTGCAATTCTTGTCTTGGTAGACAATTTGGTAATCTCCTTTCAGGGCTTTCTAACAGTATGCGAGGAAAAGCGTTGAAAATTCTGTTATTGATGGAATGGGAATACTCACATCGCTTATCGGCAACCGAAATTCCAAATATTTCGTCGTTACTCGCAAGTGATTTTGAGATTGGTAAGCATTCATTTCAACGTTTTTATCCAGAAATTCAATCCGTGGATATACCATGTGAAATTTGCCGAGATATTCTTGCTAAAGGTCTCCTAAACAAGCTTACAGGTGAAGCTCTTAAGGTTATAACAGAATATGAATTCTCTACTTTTCTAGTAGGCAGTATATTTCCACCTTCAATAATAGATAAAGAAGATAGCATCCGTGGCACCTACAATTTAGAATTTGGAGAAGCAATTAAATCTGAATTCAATCGAGAGATAGGTAAACTTCTACAAGAACATATAAATTTTGCAACAGTAGAATTTAAGGCTCCTGACCTTGTAATAACATATGATTTGACGAAAGACAAAATTCATATTAAAAGTAATCCACTATTTATCCTGGGTCGTTATAGAAAGTTACAAAGGGGCATTCCTCAATCCAAGTGGTTTTGCCGTAAGTGTCATGGAAAAGGGTGTGATTATTGTAACAACACAGGAAAAATGTATCAGGAATCTGTAGAAGAATTCATCTCAAAACCGATTTTTACAGCTTCAAAAGGATCTGCAAGCAAATTCCATGGTTCAGGTAGAGAGGATATTGATGCTAGAATGTTAGGAACAGGTCGTCCATTTGTGCTTGAGATTTCTGAACCTAAAAAGCGATATCTTGACTTTGAGGGTCTTCAACAACAGATAAATGAACAAGCAGAAGGTAAAGTTGAAGTAAAGTTAGAAAAGATAACTGATCGAGCGAAAGTTCGTGAATTAAAAACAAAATCGAGTCGTAATGCAAAAGCTTATCGTGCAACGATTGCTTTAGATCCTCCTTCAGAACTAGATAAATCTGAATTAATTGAAATAATCGCTAATTTTTCAGATACTCTTATCCAACAACGCACTCCTTTACGAGTAGTTCATCGTCGAGCTGATAAAATCAGAACTAGAAAAGTAAAGCTATTTCAGCTTGAGGAGATTGGATCAGATCAGCTAATAGTCTACATAATCTGTGAAGGAGGATTATATGTAAAGGAACTTATTAGTGGAGATGAGGGTCGAACCCAACCTAACCTTTCTGAACGTCTTAATACTAATGCCGTTGTTACAGAATTAGACGTGTTAGAAGTTTTTGGTAATGAGGATTCTCTTTAGAAAACAAGAACCAATTTTTCTGGTAGTGGAAACAATCCTGTCAGAAATCCAAAAATAGGTTTTCCAAAAATTCTCCTATAGACTTGAAAAACACGGAATAGACCACTCATTTAGAGGCATACAAATATGGTCAAAAAATCAAAAGGAACTAACTTCAGAACACGGAGACTCTTCTCTAAACATCCACGTAAGAGAGGATTACCTTCACTTTCTAGTATGCTAACAACTTACGAAGTTAATTCAAGGGTAAATATTGTAATTGAACCTAGCGTTCAAAAAGGCCGTCCACACAGAAGATTTCACGGAAAAACTGGGTTAGTGCGTGAAAAACGCGGTAACGCTTATCTAGTTGAAGTAGCTGACGGAAATAGTACAAAAAAGATTATAACACGCCCAGAACATCTGAAAGCGCAACCATAGTAATATCTGAAAGGAAAGGACCTATTAATGGTAAAAAAAATTCTGGAAGAAAAGCCTATTCCACTAGGTCAGGTTTATGATCTCTTAACAATACGAGAAGAGTCAGGAATTAATTATGTACAGCGAGTAACAGCTCAACATGCTGAAAAATTATCTCGTGATGCTGCTTACTCCGAGGAAGTAATTGAAGCTCTCCAAAATGAATTTAGTCTCTCACGAATTCTTGCAGTTCAAATCGTAAACATAAATCCCAAAAATTCAACTGATGTCAGAGCAATTACTAAAAACACATTATCCGATGAAAAAATTGAACAACTTCTAGAGCGTTATTCGGAGTTTGTAACTAGAGTTGCTGCTTCTGCCAAAGATGAAGCAGATTCTGATGAAGAAGATGAAGAAGCTTCAGAAGTAGAAGAAAGCTTTGAAGATCTTTAATCTATTCAACCCAGTATACATCAAACCTACCAATATGGGTAGGTAGTCTAGCTTGGTCATAATTGTATCAAAATGATTACAATGATCAAATGATTCTGGTTTCGGGAACCAGGGGTCACGAGTTCAAATCTCGTCCTACCCATGTTTTAATATAAATATATAATGATTTAGCATTTTAACTCATTAATTGTGTTTCAACAACCTATGGGAGATTCAGAAGTGGTTTTTATTCCAGATTATATTCAATGTATTCAAATGCATCTGGATTATTGTACCTCTCCTAATGTCATTAATCATGCCATTTTAACTACTCAAACTGCATTGAAAATCGCTAAACAGATAAAAAAGCAGAATTCCTTAGTTAATTGTGAAATAATCCTTGCTGGGGCCATGCTTCATGATGTAGGTAGGTCGAAATCACATGGATTAGATCACGGTATAATTGGAGCAAAAATTTTACGTCAAAAAGGATTTCCAAATGAAATAGCTAATATTGCTGAAAATCACCTTTTTGGAGGAATTTCGAACCAAGATGCAATAGAATTAGGTCTACCAGTAAAAGATTATCTTCCTTTATCACTAGAAGAGAAAATAGTTACTTATGCTGATAACATTTCAAAGAATGACAATTTGTTAACAACACCCGAAGTGATAAAACGATTCATGAGATATTTTGATAGAGAGCATCCTATTATTATTAGAGCAAAAAAATTACATGATTATATTGAAAAAATGTTAATCGATTAATTTTTTGGTGATATAAATGAGATCCATTCCATTGGGTGAAGAATTTGTTGAATTCATTAAAAACTATAAAGGTACAGTAGTTTTAGTAATGCATTTTCAAGCTGATCTAGATGCGGTTGGATCAACCATTGCAATGATTCATTTAATATCCAAATTGAACCAGAACTTAGTCATTCGTGTCTTAGAACCTAATTTAAGTCAATTAAGTCAGAAAATGATGACATTATCTTCTTATCAATTCAATCACATTAAAATGAAAGAAATCGATTTTCCAGCCCTAATCATTCTTCTTGATTTAAATCAGATAGAAAATGGATTGATATCTTCCAAGAATTCTTATATTATCATTGATCATCATATTCCAATAGATTTAGCTGTTCATCTAACATATGACTTTCGATTGCAAAATTTCAGATCGACAACAGAAATAATTACCTGTTTATATCACCAAGCAAGTGTACCGCTTACTTTAGAGATAGCAAGAAGTCTAATTGCTGGAATCATATTTGATACAAGGAGATTCTTATATTCAGATTTGAAATTATTTGAATGCATCTCTTACCTATTATCAAGCAATCCTGATGCTTATCTTGAAGCTCAAATTCTAATTACTTCCTCAAAATCCATTTCTGAAAGAATTGCTTGTTTAAAAGCTGCTCAACGGATGAAAAGAATGCAGATAAATGATACTATTATTGTAATTTCACAGGTAAGTTCGTATGAGGCAGCTGCAGCTCGATCACTTGTTTTCTTGGGTAGTGATATAGCTATTGTCATCGCTAATCGAAAAACAGAGACTCGTATCAGCTTACGAATGTCGTCAGAATTTCAAGAAAAAACTGACTTATCCTTAGGCAAAGATATCGTACCTGCATTGATTGCAAAATTCGGTGGAAGTGGAGGAGGTCATGATGCTGCAGCTGGTTATAATACTGGGATTATAGAAATTGATGTTATTAAGACCTTTTTTTATCGATATTTTGAGGAAAAATTAAAGAAAATCCATTAAAAATGGATTGGTTTTTCAATTTAGGAGAATATTAATCCATTTTTAATAAAGTCATATTCCTCTTTATTTAAAGAAAAAGACTGAAATTTTTCTTCACGATCTGCAATCTGAACGGCAATAATATGTTTACATTGGGAAAGGTGCCTATTAAGTACATTGTTTTGGAAATCATAACAACGACACCAGAAAGGGTTTATTTTTACAAGGTATTCCCGCTTATTCCCTACTACAACCCATACTACAAATGTATTCTCAATTAGATAATTTTTAACGCTCTCTTTTGCTACTAACTTTCTGGCATCTTCTAGACGATTTTGAAACTCTGTTGTCACCTAATCTCGCACCATCTTTAACAGGAAATCTACAGCAGTAATTAATTCTTCAGATTGGGAATATTCAGCTTTCAAATCATCAATCTGCCTCTGAAACTCATCATCTGGAATTTGTTCGATTTCTTTTCGAACAGAAAACTCTTCGATAGAATACTTCAATGTTTGTCCCCCTTTAGATGCAGATCGTTTGATTTCCTTTAATTTTAAAATGGTTTCATCAATATATAATGAAAGTTCTTCTTTTTCTCCAAGATATTCATTTTTTAGAGATTTATAAACAGCTGGTTGGATTTGACTCTTCTTCTCATTTAATTTCTTTAACCGTTCTTGTATGATTTTTTGTTTTTGCACAAGCTCAGATATTGGATGCTGCCCATCTGGTTGATTCTTCTCCTTTTCATTATTCAACCGTGTAAGGTCAATGTTAAGTTGCTCTAGCTCATCACTAATATCGAGATCCTCTATTTCTGATCGAATTTTTAATTTTTCCACTTTAATTTCAAGTTCTTTTAGTTCAGCATTAATTTTAACTTGTTTCGCTACCCGTTTTAAAGATTCAGGTGATAAATCTATTTGATTTGAAGTCATTTCCAAAATCTCCTTGAGGAGAAGCATTACAATACTATCCTATTTTTTCACTGGTTTTAAACTTCACGTTTGGGGATCAAAATTTAATAGGAAATGGAATTAAACGGAAAAATTCAACTTGAAACCAGTCTTACGATTTTGAGCGCTTCGTAACCTGAAGAAAAACAAAAAAACCCTTTTTAGTCAGAAAGCTAAGATACTCCATAAGAATCTTTGACAACTCCCTCTAATTTAAAGAGAATAAATTAAGGATCGAGTTAAAAAATGGTTTCTTTAGCTTCTGGGCATGAAAAATTTACCTTAGGTTTACTTACACTCCTCCCAGTTATATTTTTCTATGGTTTAAGATTTCCCGTCCTTGGTTTTCTTATTCCTGTTATTCTGTTTGTTCTTTGTGGACATCTATTTTTCTTTAGAGATCCAAATAGATCTATTGTTGAAGAACCGAATGCTCTTTTAGCACCTGCAGATGGGAAAATTTTTGAAATTGACCCAGTTACAGGAATCATTCGTATTCGTATGTCTTTGTTCAACGTTCATGTGACTCGTATTCCAATTTCGGGTATTATCAAGGATATTACTTACTTTAAGGGAAAACATTGGCCGTTTTTCTCGTTTTTGTATATTGGAACGCTCGAAAACAGTCGTCAAACAATACAAATTGAGAATTCATCTGGAATTTTCAAAATTGTGCAAATTGTAGGTATACTGGCAAGACGGTGTGAATGTAATTACAAGAATGGAGATCAAGTTCGACAAGGAAAGCGATTGGGGATTATTTATTATGGAAGTGAAGTTGACGTGCATTTTCCAGGAGAAAAATTTGAGATTCTTGTCCAAAAAGGTGAAAAGACAATTGCAGGCATTACCTCCCTCGCTATATTGAAAAAGAGAAGAGAAGTATTATAAATTCTGGTTATTACCTTGCCGTTACTAAATAAATATATTGGATTTGCTTTCATTTTTACTTCTTTGAATGTGGCTTGTGGACTGATTGGAATTATCATTTCTTTGTATTATTCATCTGAATACTTTTTTCTCCCTTTGCAACTGTTAATTTTTGGAGCAATTTTTGATTTTTTAGATGGTAAAATTGCAAAGATGTCTCCTACGGAGTCATCGATAGGAATATACTCAGATTCTATTGGAGATACAATCACTTTTGCCATTCTTCCCGGTATTATGTTACTAAATGCTCCTGTTATAGGAAATGATTATCCAAAAATTGCAGCATTACTAAGCTTAGGGATTGTTGGATTCTATAGTTTGTGTGGTTGGGCTCGTCTTGTCCGTTTTACTTTTCGTCCAACCGCTGTTTACTACGAAGGATTCCCCTCACCAGCCGCAGCATTATTTGTAGGTTCTAGTGCAATGTTAGCACAATTTACTGAAGTTGAATGGTTTTTTTGGCCTAACGGTATTCCTTTAACATGTATAACTATAGTTGTAGGATTATTAATGGTTTTAACTATAAAATATCCAAATCCGAAAAGACAGATGAAGTCTGACTTGATATTAATCGGAGTGGCTGGAATTGTGGTACTCTTCTATGTATTCGTTCCTCATATTATTACGCTAATGGGGATTCTCATCATAGCTCTATTGTATGTTATTTTTGGCCCTTATTATTTAAAAAAAACTGAAGAAATAAAAAATTAAATGCATTAACTCATAAAAACACTAGCTTCGAACGTGATCTAATACTATTCTCGTTAATGTATCAGCGACATTTGCATTCCCATAAAGGGATTTTAGGAATTGGCTGAGATCATTCAAATTAGGGTGACGAGTTTTGATCAAAAGGGAGTACTCTTGATTGGTTCGATATATTTCGATTACTCTTTCATCATTTAAGCAATATTCAACTGCAGATTTATATTTACCAAGGGGAGCTTTAATCTGAATATATGAATGTATGAAATTATCACTCCAGTAAGTTGTACGTATTGAATAACCCAGGATTATCTTCCTATCCTTCCATTTTTTCAACTGTCTATACACAGTCGGTTGAGAAACATTAATTTGTTTAGCTATTTCATATGTTGAAGGAGGCCAATCAAATTTTTCCCCTATTTGTTGAATTTTCAATATTTTCTCTAATTCGTGTGATTTTAATGGCTGTTTTATTTCTGGAACAGGAACACCCATATCTTTATGGATTTTGATTACTTCAATAATTTGATATTTTTGAAAACCTGTCCCCCCAATAAGTTCATATAAATGGTCTAGTGAATCTAAAAAGTCTGTAGCATTTGGAAAATGAAATCTACCAATTAATGAAAATTCTCCTGTAATCCCCTCAATGGAACTTAAAGTGTTCTTATCATAATGAGCTTTTAATTCATCAATAATTCGTGGTTCATTCGGATTAGTTTTTAAAAGTAAAAAGAATATCTGCTCTTGAATAATCCAAGGATTTATAACCATCTGCCACGATTTTATAGTTCCAACATCCTTCATCCGAAGAATTTGTCTTCTTAACCATCGTGGAGAAAGATTAATATCTACAGCAATCTTCTGGATTGATTGAGTCTCTCTAATACTTAATGCATGTAATATCTTTTCTGTCACATCATTTCGAATATTATTGCCAATATCTTTCATCAAATTGAATCAAAGTGTAATATTTTATAAATAATTTGCATCGTTAATAGCTTTTTTCATTAGAAGAGCTATTAACAGGAAACAAGCTTACTAGGTTTAGGATTGTTTATTAAAATTATTGAATCCTGGTGGAATTTATATGGCAGTTCAAACTGAAAAAGGCGATAATTACGAAATTAAGGACATTACTCTTAAAGAAGATGGATTAAAAACAATGGAATGGGCAGCTAGTCGAATGCCTGTACTTCAAATTATTAAGAATCGATTTATTAAAGAAAAACCTCTCAAAGGAGTACGAATAGGGGCATGTCTCCACGTAACAAAGGAAACATCACAGTTATGTGAAGCATGGCTTGCAGGAGGGGCCGAGGTTTATCTATGCGCTTCAAATCCACTTTCAACTCAAGATGAAATTACAGCAGCTCTTGTTTCTAAAGGGGTGAATGTATATGCTTGGAAATTTATGGATTCAGAGGGTTACTATCGATCAATTGGAAATGTGATAAAGGCTCGACCGCATATTACAATCGATGATGGAGCTGACGTGGTAAGCATCATGCATAAGTTGAAACGGGGTGAGACTGATGAACAAGTTGAAATTATTAAAAAAGTTATTGGAGAATCAACAGATTATATTGATTCAGTATGGGCTGGGGCAGAAGAAACAACAACAGGTATAATCCGTTTACAGGCAATGTCCGATGATGGAGCACTTCTTCACCCAATCATGGCAACCAACTCATCTCCCTGTAAAAATATGTTCGATAATGTATATGGAACTGGCCAATCTAGTATTGATGGGATTCTACGTGCAACAGCTGACTTAATTGCTTCTAAGGTGTTTGTTGTGGCAGGATACGGACACTGTGGGAAAGGTGTAGCTACTCGAGCTAAAGGTATGGGAGCTCGTCGTGTGATAGTAACAGAAATAGAACCTCACGCAGCACTTCAAGCAACCATGGATGGAATGGAAGTCATGCCGATGACAGAAGCAGCCAAAATCGCCGATATAATCATCACAGCCACAGGATGCAAAGATGTAATACGCAAAGAACACTTTGAAGTAATGAAGGACCAATGTAATATAGGAAACGCCGGACATTTTAATATAGAGATCAATATCCCTGATTTAGAGGAGTTATCAACTGGAAAAACACAAATTCGTCCATTTGTAGAGCAATATACCATGAAAGACGTTAGGAAAATAAATCTTCTTGGAGAAGGTAGATTAATCAATTTAGCGGCAGCAGAAGGCCATCCGAGTGAGATAATGGATTTATCATTCGCCTTACAAGCTCTTGCAAGTGAATATGCTGTTAAACACAAAAAAGAGTTATCAGAAATGGGTGGAAAGGTAGTTCAGATTCCAAAAGAGATTGATGATAATGTAGCGATTCTTAAATGTGAGGCAATGGGAATAACGCTTGATACTCTTACACCTGAACAAGAAAAATACCTATCCAGCTGGCGGGTTGGAACTTAATCACCTTTTTTTCCTTCTTTATTTCTTTAAATTTCTATTAATTTTTCTTTACTTTTCTTTATTATTCAATCTTACACTTTTTCTTATTTAAAACTCAAATCATTGAAAAATCTTGGGTTCTTTTATTCACTTATTTCTAATGTACATTAATTCTGATGATTATTGATAATATCTCCATTTTTTAAGGTATTATTGAGTAATTCAAATCAGGATATTTTAAGATATTTTATAGATAAGCAAGAGGTGTGAATTTGACTATCCTAATAACTGGTGGTACTGGATTAGTCGGACAGGATTTGGTTTATCATCTTGTTACAGAGACTTTTTACGGTAAAAATCCCCATAAGATTAGATTACTTATTAGAAATAAGAATAATAATCCTAACCGACAAGAGTTCTTAGACTGGTGTAGAGATAAAAGAATAGATGTTTTTACTGGAGATCTAAGAAGTGATGAAGATGTATTGAATTTCAGTAATGTACCTGACCCTGAAAACTCGATCATGATTCATTGTGGTGCTATTTTTAATTTTTGGGAACCTTTTAATCTAATCTATGATGTTAATGTTAACGGGACAAAGAGGATTCTGAACGCATTTCATAAATATAATCTGAAAAAACTGATCTATCTTTCTTCAGCTGCTGTTTATGGGGAAATAACTGGTTCCAATGGCAGTGGTGTAACTGAAGACCAACCTATTGATCTTAATCAAAGAAAAAGCTACGAGCTTTCAAAAGCGGAAGGGGAAAACTTAGTAGGAGAGTATGTTAATCAAAACCCAAATAAGATGATTACTATTTTACGTCCTACAGGTATTATTGGGGGATCTGGAACAACTACTGATTTATTTGCTAGGATGTTTTTTGGCCGTTTTGTTCCGTTACCTCGCGGTGGAAAAGATAAATTAAGTTTAGTTGATGTGAAAGATGTAACTGCGTCGATTCTTTTTTTCATTGATTCAACAAAAGGGAATAGAGAAGCTTATAATGTAGTAAGCTTTACAGCTCCTCTACGAGAAGTGATTCAAGAATTAGGTACCGCCCTAGGGAAGAAAAAGGCAAAAATTATTTCAATCCCACTATTTATGTTTAAGCCAATATACTATATCGCCCTTATGATTCGATTTTTTAAAAAACCGAATGAAAAGTCATTATTTATCCCTATTTTATTTAATAAACTTGGGAAAGATATATGGATTGATCATTCGAAACTGATATCGACTGGGTTTCGACCAAAAGTCACACTTTCAGAATCAATGATAAAAATTGAACAATTTATTACTAGTAATGTTTGGTACGCTAAGGAAAAGTTCGGTTTTGCATTATAAGCGGAAATAATCAGGTTTAAACCTAGAAATCTTCTCTTATCATTTGTTTATTTTATCCTAGCTTTTGTCGGAATTATTACAGATATCTGGTTATTCCATTGTTATAATTTGCAAATAAGAGCGATTTTTCTTGGATTACACGCCCTTCGTCTTTTTATAATACAAATTGGAAAATTTAATTGAGATTCTATAATAATCATCGAAAAGTAAATTCAGACCTAATAGGGATAGAAAAATGAGTCAGAAACCATATAAAAAGGAAAAATTGGAATTTACAATCAAATATCTTAATTATAATGGGCCTTTATTCATTCGTAACGACCCTGAGTTATTAGCAATGCCTCAAAGACAACCAATACGTATTAAGGCTTCTATAGGAATTCAATGATCTCTTTTATTTTTTTAGATTATCATCCCAGAAAAATGGTTCACTAAAAATGAAAACAAACCATTATTAGATCTGGCATGATAAAGAGCTTCAATCAACTTGGAACGAAACGCATTAATACTTTTTTGATCATACTCGAATTTTACATTTTCGTAGTCTATTTTTTCTAGTATTAAATACTGAGGTGGAACAGGGGAAGGTTTAAAACTAATAGAATCATTTTTTAAAAGATTTTGTGTATACTGCTCATTACATTTGCCATTAGAAATCTCTACTAAATGACCGATGATTCTACGTACTTGTTGCCAAAGAAAAGATTTAGAAGAAATACGAATTTGGCAGGTAAAACCATTTAATGCGTGAATGTCAGCTTTTTCAATTGTTTTGATAGTTTTTTTCTCTTTTTTCGGATCTCGTTTAGCAAAATTCTGAAAATCATGCGTACCTACGAGGTTATGTAAAGTTTTTTTCATTTTATCTAGATCAAGCTTTTCGTTTATTGATAAAAAGTAAGAATACGTTCTAAGAAAAGCATCCTTTCGGGGGTGAAAATTAGGAGAAACTCCAGTAAATCCTAATGCTTTAATTGATTCTGGTAGATATGAATTAATTTCAGGGATAATAGGATTATGATTTGAAATCAGGGATACAACCTGGTTAATGGCTCCAACACCTCTATCTGTTCTGCTAGCAAAACGAAGGTGGTGATCAATCTTATCATTCATCAAACGAGCATTCTTAAGTGCTCGAGCTATAATTGTATAGATATTTTTTGAATCATGTAACTGTTTACTGAAACCAGAATATTTTAAAGAAGGCAAATAACCAAAACAAATAGCTATATGCAAAATTTCTCATCCTGAATATTCTTCATCTGGAATCCTTTTTTTTGTGAGTTGAACAATTGTACTACTATTTTTTTCCAGAAATTCGACAATTAAATTGAATACTTCTTCTTTATTGTTCATCGATATGAGATGAAGAGGATATCGAGCTAGATTCTGATTCCAATAAGTTTCTAATTCTTTCTTCTGAATTTCCTCAATTAGATCTGCTTTTCCACATACTAATAAGAGAGGAATGTCAGTAAAATTCTCAGATATCTGTGTTAATAAATTAAACTGAGACATCAGTGCATCAAATTGTGTATAATCAAACATAAAAATAATACCTGTAGCTAAAGTCTTTATGGCTGCTAATGCTTGTAATTCTATCTCATTTCTCTTTTCTAATGAACGATCTAATATTCCAGGAGTGTCTACAATTTGACAAGGAATATGAGTAATAGGTTCCTTTGAGGTTTTAGTGGCATAAATAGGAATTTCCAAATGACCAAGAGTCACTTTTTTAGTAGTGAAAGGGTAGCTTCCTATTTCAGGGGTTGCGGATGTTACAGCATTCACCAAAGAACTTTTACCCACATTTGGGTATCCAGCTATACAGAAAGTTGGTTGTTCTAAATCAATTCCTGGCATTCCACGCATATGGGAACGAACAGTTTCTAAAAACTCCAATCTTTTATTTAACTTCTTTATAACTGATTTCATTCTCCCAAAAGCAGATCTTCTTAACCGCTTTGCTTCCAGTACTGTTTGGGAATGCCAAATATTTCCCAAGTATTCCCGTTTAATTTTCCAAATAACATTTGCCGCTCCAGAAAAAGAGCCTAATGCTTTTCTTATTTCATCAATTCGAAAACTTAAATCGAGGATTTCAACGTAGAAACCAGTTATAACTTCGGCATCCAGATTAGGAAATTCCTCAACAATTCTAAATAATCGATTTCTCAATTCTTTTGATAAAAGTTCTACACGACTTGATTCTTTTTTCCGACTCCGCAGTAAAGGAGGGACACTTTCCGATTGTCCTTTAATAGATGTTTTCATAACACGCTTCTGAGCTTGTAAAAAAAATTCTTCCGCCCTAGGAATAGGAATAATTGCTCTGAAAGGATTTACGGACGGCATGAATAAACTCTCATCATTCTCTTTAATTTATAGCGAGTTATTATTCACTTTATCAATCAGTTTCCTTTATAATGTCTTGTAAACGATTTAAGCCATCAACTGATTCAATAACTTTCAAAACCGATTTAGGAACCATAAACTTCCACTTATCTCCGTTAATCATAAGGTCACGAATTTGAGACCCTTTAAAGTCATTTCGATTGAATGGGCCTGTAGATGAAACTTTGAGTCCAGCTTCACTAAATAATCGCTTTGTTAGACTATTATTAGTGTAAACACACGAAAAAGGAGGACAATAACTCCGTAAATGACTTACCCACACCGAATTACGAAAAATATCAGGGATTGTAACAATAAAAATGCGATCTAATGAAATTCCAGCCTCCTTCAATGCAGTGTGAATCATCAATACTCTTTCACCTGCAGTGAAAGGATTTTCAAGGCTATGGGATTGTTGAGATGTTCCAATAGCAATTATTAATTCTTCCTCTTGCTTAAGAATCTCTTTGACTGCCATTAGATGGCCAAGATGAAAAGGATTAAATCTTCCGAGGAAGAGTCCGCACTTTTTATTCACTTTTTTTCGCCTCAAGTTGTCCTTCTTTCTGTTTTATTGCCTTTTCTAATGTTATATCACCTAAAGCTACATATTTTGCTAATTTAAAATCTAATGAAATACGATTTCCTGATAGATTTCGGCTCCATCTTTGAATCTCTTTTACTCTTCCGACTGGGATTTCATTTCTTACCATATGATTAGTTGTCTTCCCTTCTCTTTGAGCTATGGTAAAAGCTGCTATTTCGTCAGGTTTCAACTTCGAGTGCGTTGTAGGGTTTTTAGGGTTGGAATAAGCCTCGGTGACAATTTCTAGTTTTATTTTTTTTATTTCTTTGAATGCATTAAAGAGTTTATTGAAAATAACCTGCGAAACTGAATTTGGTTGATCTCCTATACGAATTATTATCATTTCACTTGGAAAAATTAGAATATAATTATGTATTTTTGCTATTAATTGGTTTAAATGGCTTGTTTCGGCACTCAGCAGCATCTCATCGCAAATAGCAGCTAAACCAATCCGTTTTCCAGGATCAATCCCAATAACAAGTAAGTTAAATTTCGGAGTATTCTTTCTAGCAATCATACCAATAATTTTTGGAATTAAATCGACATCTATCTGTTCATAGTTAAGATGGAGAATCTGAGAGCTTTTGTAATTCTCAGAATAATTTGTTTCTGTTGAGGTTGTAATAACTAAATCGTATTTATGAGAAGGAATAGCCTGATCGGATGTAAAAAAATTAGCTTTCAGACGTGATCCTTCAATCGCCTTCAGGATTTTATGGTAAAATCGTAAATCGTCAGTTTGAATAGCTACACGAAATGTAAATGACATTTTATTTCATTTTAAGCGGTTTTATCCACTTTTATATCGTAATCAACTACATCAACCTAAGATAATAATAGCTTTTAAGAATCTCAGACAGAACAAGATTTCACGATGAAAAAACCGTTAAATGCTCTATTTGAGTTAAATCATCAAGTAATGCATCTTTATGGTTTACCTGGAACCTATAAGACAACATTTCTAGCTCAAATTATTCAAAGAAAATTGGAAGAAGAATGTGAGCATGTATATTTGATAGATACTAACGGAAATTTCCCTATCGTTCGGCTTAAACCTATAAAGCACCTTTTAAAGAAAATGATGGTATTTCATCCTAAATCACTAGAAGAAGAGGTACGTTTGCTTGACGATTTAAGCATTAAAACTCTAGACAAAAATTCTGTCCTTTTAATTGATGATATTTTTAGACACGTCAATCTTGAAAAAAATTCGAATAATCATCTTAATTCTTACATTCTAGCTCAGGTTGCTTCTATATCTCAAATAATAAAATATCCTGTGGTTGTAACGAACCAAGCACGGAGCTATGATAATAATATACGTCCTTTTTTGCAAAATCTTACTTTATTTTACTGGGATTGGCATATGTTCTTTGAAAAATCAAAAGAAAACAATTCAATCACTATTAGCCTGTTCAAAAGAGATAAAAATATTTCTCATGCCAATTACATGATATCTAAACAAGGATTTCTCGTAGATCAGTTATAATGATTTATACTCGACGAACCTGTTTTAAAAATTCCAGATATGTTATTCTGAAATAAGTTGGCCGACCATGAGCACATATCGTTGGATTATTGGTTTGTTCAAGCTCAGTCAAAATCTCTCTTACTTGACGAAATGCTATTTTGTCTCCAGCTCGATAGGATGAGTGACACGCAATTAAGGCGAAAACTTCATCGATTTGCCCATTAATCACTAATGATTGAAAATTCTCAATTACTGTTTCTAAAAATGGCTTGATCTCTCTTTTCATAATAATTTTTGGAATGGAATGTACTTCTACCAATCGATCCTTATTCTTGGGAATTCTAACATCTATCCCAAGGTTGTGAATAAGACTAATTGATTCTTTTAATTTAGTCATCTGTTCTGGAGTTATTTTAAAACGGAAAGGCTTAAGAAAGGACTGAGTTACGATTTTTCTTACTTTATATAATGAACTGATTTTTTCTAAGTTAATACGCTCATGTGCAGCATGAAAATCGAGTAAAATAAGATCATTTGTTGCTATATCCTCAAGCATCAGAAATTCTTTACCTAACTGGCCACGATAAATTAAGTCTGAATTGAATAGATCTATTCTTCTATGTGTTGTAGATTTTGATGAAATTACTTTTTTTTGATCTATTTCACTATAGCTAAGTAGATCTGATTGCCCAATAGTATCATAAATCTTAAAGGAGGATTTATTATGATTATATTGTTGTTTTGCTTTATATTTTTCTTTTGATTCACTGCTAGAAATGTTTAAAGTTTCTAAGGTTTGTTGTACTTTTCCGTCTGACTTTGGAGTGAACTGAGGTACAATATTCTGAGCTTTAAGGGAGTAGGAAACTGAGGAAGTAATAGCTGAACGGACAGCATTGTCGTCATAGAAGAGGACTTCTCTTTTCTGAGGATGAATATTTACATCAAAATTCGCTGGATCAATATCAATGAACAAAAATGAGATAGGGAATTCCCCTTTCATTAAATAACTACCAAATCCTTCTTCCAAAGATGATTGTAGAAGTTTCGAATAAATCCTTCTTCCATTTAAATAAAAATATTGAAATTTTCGACTTTTTTTATGAAGTCCAGATTTACTAAGATATCCTTGTATTTCTATCTCACCTCGTTTAATTATCCCTATATCAAACAAAGCATTTGCCAATTCATGTCCAAAAACTTCTTTTATTACAGAGAGGTGATTATTATCTTTTATTGTTTTAAATTCGGTTTTATTTTCATTAATATAGGTGAAAGAAATTTCAGGATGAGCTACAGCATATTGGGCGATAATATTGTAAATGTGAGATTGTTCAATAGAGGCTTTCTTCAAAAATTTTCTCCGTACATTATAATTGAAAAATAAATCCTGAACACGAATTATTGTTCCAGGAGCAGCTAATAATTCCTCTGAAATCTGATATTCATCAACATTCCCTTCTACCATTATTTTCCTGGCTAATTCATCCTCTGAAGTTTTACTAATAATAGCAAATCTTGATACAGAAGCGATCGAATATAATGCCTCTCCTCTAAATCCCATTGTATAAATTGAATTAAGATCCTTTTCTGATTGAATCTTACTAGTAGAATGACGTTTGACTGATAAAGAAATATCTTCTACAGGTATTCCCTTTCCATTGTCCCTAACATCAATTAAATCTTTTCCTCCGTTTTTTATGATAAGTTGAATCTCTGTAGCCTCAGCATCTATTGAATTTTCTAATAATTCTTTAACTACTGAAGCAGGATTTTCGATTACTTCGCCTGCAGCAATTTTACTAATCGTTATAGGATCAAGTATTTGTATTTTAGCCATCTACTTGTTTCTCCCTTACTTTTTTCTCGAAATCCCGTAAATCTTCAATGAGTTGCCCAAGCTGTTGAAGGGCCTCAATGGGAGTTTTATGATTAATATCAATATCTAAATAATTTCTTAAGAACGCTAGTATGTCAAACCTCAAATCTTTTAATTGCTGTTCAGCTTGTTGTTGGTTAACGTTCTTAGAAAGTGCTTCTGCGAGTGAAAGTTGTTTAGTTTGACCTTTAGTTATCTGTTTTGGAGGAAGCGAGTTAGATTCAAAAGATAACGACTCAAGTTCCAATAGCTTTTTCTGAGCTTGGTGAATAACTTTTTTTGGAACGCCTGCCATTTTAGCTACGCTTATGCCAAATGATGAATCAGTGGCTCCTTCTTTAATTTTGTATAGTAAAATAAGCTTACCATTTCTTTCTATAGCCGTCTGATGAAAGTTTTTCACTCGAATTGAAAACCGTTCCAACTCGCTAAGTTGATGGTAATGAGTAGCAAAAAGAGTGTTACATTTTATGACTTTTCCGATATGTTCAGCAATTGCCCAAGCTAAAGATAAGCCATCATAAGTACTGGTTCCACGACCTACTTCATCTAGTACTATTAATGAGTTAGAAGTGGAATTGTTTAAGATATGAGCTGTTTCTAGCATTTCTAGCATAAAAGTTGACTGACCAAATACTAATCTATCGAAAGCTCCAACTCTAGTAAAAATCTTATCTGTAATACCTAATTTACAATTTTTAGCTGGTACCCAAGATCCTGTTTGCGCCATCAATACAATAAGTGCTATTTGACGAACAAAAGTGGATTTTCCCGACATATTGGGACCAGTTATGATATGTAGTTCTCCCTCTCCAAGAAAAGTATCATTTGGAACGAATCCTGAATCCTTTTGAATGAATTCAACAACAGGATGACGTCCTTCGACAATACTCAGTGTTGGTTCATCAATAAACTCAGGTTTACAAAAATTATTCTTCAAGGTGGTAAAACTGAAACAAACTAATACATCTATTTCTGCAATTAGCTCTGAAAAGTCTTTGATTGTAAGTACTTTCTCGGCTATTTTACCTCTAATTTCGCAAAACAACTGATATTCTAGCTCTTGAATTTTTTCATCAGCATTAAGTATTTTTTCTTCAATATCTTTTAGTTCAGGTGTTATAAAACGCTCAGCATTAACAAGAGTTTGACGTCTGACATATTCAGAAGGGATTGAATCTTCTCCTGCATCTCTAAGTTGAGCTTTTGTTACTTCTAAATAGAAACCATGCACAGAGTTATATCCTAGCTTGACATTGAACGCTGTACGATCTTGTTCTTGTTTTTCTATAGCTTTAAGTACAGAATTTTGGTTATGCTTTAGTTCATAATACTCCTGTAGATCAGCATTGTAATTCGGCTTAATTACTCCACCTTCTTTTATTGTTACTGGAGGAGAATCAACTATTCCTTTCTCAAGTAGTTCTACAATATCTTCTAAATCAGAAACATTAAAATCAATTATTTTTTGACATATATAATTTTTAAAATCGCTTTCTTTCAGAAAATTGTGAATTTTGATACCAGTTCGTAGTGAATGTTTCAGAGCAACTAGATCTCTTGCATTTACGGCATTATACTGTATTTTTGCTATTATCCTTTGAAAATCTGAGATATCTGACAACATAACTTTTAATTCATCTAATGCAGATAAATGCTGAATAAATTCTTCCACAGTATTCAATCTATCATTTATTTTTTTTTTCTCTCTCAATGGTTGTAAAAGCCATCGACGCAGTAAACGAGCCCCCATACTAGTATTTATATCCGAATAAATTGATAACAAGCTCCCTCTGATTTTTCCATCAAATGCATTACCTATTATTTCTAAATTTCTCTGAGAATTGGAATCTAATATTAAATATTTTTGATTATCAAGATTACGAAGAGAAGTAATATTGTTAGGATAATCTTTCTTGAGTGTTGATATATAAGAGACTATTGCGCCAGCAGCTCTTACCCCTTCGACCATTGAATCACAGCCAAACCCAGCAAGCGATTTAACCTCAAAATGTTCCATTAATGTTTGTTTTGCTGTATCATAATTGAAGATGGTTTCACTCGGTGAATATATTACGGTTTCAGAGGAGAGTCTAATATAATCTTCAATTGCTGTTTGAAGGCTCCCTTTCTTTGTACTATCAGGAACAATGAGTTCTCGAGGCCTGAATCTTGTAAATTCGTCTTTAAACTGTTCAAAAGCATTTTCTTTGAACTCTGTGACGAGAAATTCTCCTGTTGAAATATCTAAAAGAGAAATACCTAAAGTACCAGTTTTCTCATTTATAAGAATACTTGATAAGAAATTATTAGAGTTTTTATCCAAAATTGTGGATTCAAATATAGTTCCAGGTGTTATCACTCGTGTTACTCCCCGTTTTACAATTTTACCTTGGGCTTGTTTCGCGTCTTCTAATTGATCAACAATCGCAACTTTAAACCCCTTTTCAACAAATACTCTGAGATAACCATCTATAGCTTTAATTGGAACTCCTGCTAAAGGAATTCTTTCTCCATTACTTCCTGTCCCCCGTGAAGTTAATGTGATCTCGAGAACTTTTGAAGCAATTTTTGCATCTTCATAAAAGGTTTCGTAAAAATCACCCAGTTGAAAGAAAACAATCGCATCTTGATAGTTTTTCTTAATATCATCATACTGCTTCATGGCTAATGTTTTTCGACTCATTGACTTATCGTCCGTGTCTTGATCCGTGGTAGGAAAAATATAATCATATTAATATATCTTCCCCTGATTAGTTTCATCAGACAAAATAAATCATGAATATCAAAATGCGGGGGTTTCCCAGCCAGGTCAAAGGAGCTGGACTCAGAATCCAGTCGCGTAGGCGTTCGTGAGTTCAAATCTCACCCCCCGCATGATTAAAACAGACATGAGAAAAGCTGAGGTAGCCAAGCTCGGATTAAGGCGCCAGACTCGAGTTATTAATAATTTATGTGAAATCTGGTGTGCTTTGCACTCGTGGGTTCAAAATTATGGGAATAACCTATCCCAAAATGAAATTCCCACCCTCAGCGTTCTTTTATTCACTTTAACATAACTGAAATTGCTTATTCATAATTAATTCTTCATCTAATAAGTAAAATAGGGTAATTTCAGACACTATGTTTTTGATCTACGATCCTTACGATCAACAGTAAAGTAATTAAATTATTTAAAAAAAAGAGTCAGGTCTATAGATCTCATTCAAATCAACCGTTAAGGTATCTAAATATATTTATTCACTTCCAGAAAACGCGATTGAGAAAGTGAGTTAACCTCTTTATTTACTTACTTTTATTAGCAGGCTTAAGTAATCTTTAATTTGATAGGTGACATTATTGGATATTGAAAATGCAATTTCTGAGATTCAAGAAAAATTTGGAGTTGTTGGGCGAGAGAGGACTCTTCGGAAACTAATACTTGGGAAGATGGCAGGAAAACATATTATTATCGAAGGACCAGTTGGGGTAGGAAAAACAACCCTAGCTCATGCTGTTGCTGCGTATTTTGATCAAGGATTTATTCGAATTGATGGAGACGAACGTTATACTGAAAGTAAGCTTGTTGGTCATTTCGAACCTCCTTTGGTAGTAGAAAAAGGATGGGTCTGGGATGCTTTTGTGCCAGGTCCTTTAACTCTAAGTATGCAAAATGGGTCAATTCTATTTATAAACGAAGCAAATCGATTAATTGAAGGTACACAAAATGTTCTTCTACCTACAATGGATGAGGGAATGTTAATTCTCCCAAAACTTGGGGTTATTAAAGCAGATGAAGGGTTTCTGGTTGTAGCGACACAAAATCCTGAATCATACATCGGTACTACCGTTTTATCTGAAGCATTAAAAGATCGGTTCGTATGGATTAAATTAGAATATCAAGCATATGAAGCTGAGTTAAATATTGCCAAACAAAAAGCAGATATTGGTCCTGACAATACATTGGTTGCTGAAATAGCAACTAAAATTACTAGAGCAACAAGAGGTCATCCTGATATACGTCGTGGATCCTCCATAAGAGGAGCTATTGACTTAGCCAAGATTCTGAGCTTGGTTAACAGTGTGGTCTTAGAAACTGTTTCAGAAATGGCTATTATGACTATAGCAACTAAAATTGAGTTAGAAGACGGCGTAGAAAGACCTATTGAAGAAGTAATTCATGAAATAGTTGAAGCAGTACTTTCAGGTGAAGACGACCGTTTTTTATAAATAAATCCCGGGTTTCCGCTCGGGATTACAAAAAGAACATTCGGCTTTTTGGTAGACTAAACTTAGAAGACCTCGCGGAAGCAGCTATTGCTGCAGGTGATACTCTCCCAAAACTTGACAAACTCGATATAGCTAGTATTGAGCGATTATCTGAATCAGCTATAGATCATGAGAATCTTCCTGCGTTGATGTCTCTAGCTAAAATTAATAAATATGCAGTATCTAATATGTTAAATCCCGAAAGACTAGTTTCATTAGGTCGAGTCGCTGGTTCTGGAGGTATGTATACTCCTCGGCTTTTTTTCGTAATGAAAGGTGTTCTAGATGTCAAACGACGTAAAATATTAAAACGCTTGACTCGTACTTCTATATTGAAATTATCCTTGAGAGTTGCTTCGGAAGGGTTAAGAGGGGATTTACCTGTCAGAGGAGAATATCAGGGTCAAACTGATTTTGACCTAGAGGAAACAATGGAGAGAGTACTAGAAAGATATCCAACTGGGATTCCTGCTTTGAGAAGAAGTGATATTGTAGGGATCGAACGAAGAGAGAGAAAGAAAAACGGGATATTAATTTTAGATGCCAGTGGTTCGATGATGGGAGAACGAAATATCAATGCAGCATTATCAGCAGCAGTAATGGCATATTCTATGAGGCAAGATAAATTTGGAGTAATCGCGTTTAATACACGAGCTTTCTTGATAAAAGGAATGAAAGATCAGTTACCGATACAAGATATTATGGATAAAATATTAGATCTAGAAGCAGTTGGTTATACAAACATCGAAGACGGACTGAAACAGGGAGCTATAGAGCTAAAAAGTCTAAAATCACGATTTAAATGGGCCATTCTATTAACTGATGGAGCATATAACAAGGGAGATGACCCACGATACCTGTGCAAGCAATTTGAGAAGCTTCATGTGATAAATTTGCCAGGAGGCAAGAAATGGGGTGAGCGTGTCTGTAAAGATTTGGCACGATTAGGCGGTGGACGATATGTTGTTGTCAGAAGTTACCATGAAGTTCCCAGAGCACTTATGAAGATTCTCCGTACCCCGTGGTGATTTCACTAAAGTTTCATTTCTGTAATATGGCTAGGAGGAAAGATATTTTTCATTATAAAAATCCTTAAATCTCCTTGGTGAGAACTTTTTTCAGTTTGTTAGGATAATTGGTTAATATCCCATCTACCTCAATTTCTTTTGCTCTTATCATTTCAGGTTCTTCATCAGCAAAGAAATAATAAACTTCAATTTGATGATCGTGACATTTCTGTATAAACGTTGAATCTAAAGCTGAATTTCTAATCTGTACGATGTCTAAATTCAAGTTCATTACTAAATTAAAGTAATCTGTTTTTTTCCGCTCCTTTTGAAGAAGTGCACATCGAATTTTCTGATTTTCATTCTGAATTCGCTTTATATTTTCAGCATGTCTAGCTGTTATCACAGATCGAGTTTCTAATTTATATTTTTCAATAGTTCTAACAATCTCTTTTTCAAACCAGGTTGAATCTGGACTATAATATTTTAACTCTATATTTAGAAGAATATTTTTAGGAACTATTTCGAGAACCTCAGTAAATGTAGGAATAATTTCGTTTTCATATTTTGAACTAAACCAGCTACCAGTATCTAAAGATCTCAAATAATTATAATTTAAATCGGGAATTTTTCCGCTTCCATTTGTTGTTCGTTCAATTCCATTCCGATCATGAAAAACCATCAAATATTGGTCTTTAGTAGGTTGGATATCAAGTTCAATCATATCTGCATATAAAAAACCTTTTTTAAAACAAGCTATGGTGTTTTCAGGAGCTAGTCCTGCACCTCCTCTATGTGCAATATTAAGTACCATTTCTATATCACATATTTGGTCAATGAAAATTTGTTATCCTTTGTATCGACGATTGATATTTTATAAAACCTATCAACATTGATTATGTGAAATGGAGATTTCGTCTAAATTGTTGAACACCACCTATGAATTCAATTTGGAAAACTAAGAAATCTTGACCTTGGAAATCATCAAAGGTAATAAATTAACCAGCAGACGATACGGAACATACCATTTCTGCCGACGAAGAAGGGCACGACAACCCTTAGGGAAGA